>Ga0255765_1003201_pt1 | contig 17754 bp, 14 predicted proteins | sample 041ome_8_FD_179965 | JGI IMG/M metagenome (GOLD analysis project Ga0255765, IMG submission 179965) | Coastal salt marsh microbial communities from the Groves Creek Marsh, Skidaway Island, Georgia - 041407BS metaG (version 2) | ecosystem: Environmental > Aquatic > Marine > Intertidal zone > Salt...
TCGGAGAAGAAGAATCTGAAGTGATACAAACACTGCATGATCTAAAAGAAGCGCAGGTGGATGTGGTCACCATTGGTCAGTATCTTCAGCCGAGCAAAACCCACCTGCCCGTGCAAAATTTTATCAGTCCGGATCAATTCAAAAAATATGAAGCCATTGGTAGAGACCTCGGTTTTATTCATGTAGAAAGTGGTCCACTCGTGCGTTCTTCCTACAAGGCACACAAGCATATGTTATAAGTCTTTATTGACTTTTTCCTCAACGAAATCAAGAAATTGTTGTTCCTCGCTTTTTGATGAGAAGGCCAATTCAATGGGTAAATAAAATATTTTATCGGGATCAAAATATGGAATCAAACGACCAAAATCTTTTTCGGTCGTCACTATGGGAGCTGTGCCACTTTCCTGTTTAATCCGCTCAATTCCTCGCATTGTAAAATTATGGTGATCGGGAAATTCCAAATGCTTAAACTGCAATCCCAAGCTTTCCAAATGTTGAAGTAAGGGTTTTGGTTGGGCAATTCCGGTCACTAAGACAAAAGAGGATTTTTTCCATTCCATTAGAGGAACTTTCTTTAGTGTATTTGTTAAATGATGGGCATAGGCAATATGGGTGAAAAACAACAGCTGATGTACTCCCAATTTCAATTGTTTTTGAATCTTTTTTTGCGCATCAATACTAAGATTGGGCGGGCATTTAGTTACCAAAATAAGGGTTGCTCTTCGAGCCCCTGCTTTAGATTCCCTAAGGTTTCCCCAAGGCACTATTTGGTCATTGCTATACAGAGCGTCATAGGCGGTTGTGAGGATCAAAACACGGGGAAGCACCCATCGGTGTTGCATCACATCGTCCAAAAGAACAAGACGGGGGGGATTTTTTTGTTGTTCCAAAAAATTCATTCCCACCCTTCTTTTTTCAGCTACTAAAACCTTTATTTCCGGGTGTTTTTTGTAAAATTGAAACGGTTCGTCACCCAATGTCAATGCTGTAGACCGTTCATCGGCGAGTAACAATCCACGGGTTTTCCGCCCATAACCGCGACTGAGTACGGCGACGGCATACTGCTCTTTAAAATGTTGAATTAAATAATCCACCACTACCGATTTCCCCGTCCCTCCTGTGGATAAATTCCCTACTCCAATACTCGGAAGGGTGGATGACCGTGAGGTAAAGAAACTTTTATCAAACAGAAAATTTCGAGCCCTCATAACAGCACCGTAGATCACGGCAAAAGGAAACAATAAGAATCTCAGGTTTTTCACGCCCATGAAGATAAATATTATATTTGTTTTCAATCTGATTCACATGACAGTAAAAAATGTTCTTACAATTTTAGAAGAATGGGCGCCTTCCTCCTATGCCGAAGATTTTGACAATGTGGGTCTTTTAGTGGGTAATCCGGATCAAAGCTGTAGCGGGATACTCGTCTGTCTGGACTGTTTGGAAGCGGTGGTTGATGAAGCCATCCTACAGAAATGCAATACGATTGTCAGTTTTCATCCCATTCTTTTTGAAGGATTAAAAAAAATAACGGGCAAAGATTATGTGGAACGTGTTGTAATAAAAGCAATACAAAATAACATTGCCATCATTGCCATGCACACCCGTTTGGACAATCATCCGCAAGGGGTCAGCGATGTTATAGCAACACAATTGGGACTTTTGAACACCCAGATTTTGATGCCTAAAACGTCCACTATTAAAAAATTACTAACCTATGTGCCCGAATCTCACTTTGAAACGGTGCTTCAAGCCATACATGATGCTGGAGGAGGAAGCATAGGAAATTATGAAGAGTGTAGTTTTTCTCATGTAGGTACTGGACAATTTAAAGGCAATGCAGTCAGCCAACCCGCCCTTGGGAAGCCCCATGAAAAAACCAAGGTCCAGGAAGTGCAAATTCAAATGGTGTTTAAAACACATCAGGAAGCAGCATTGTTGCGTGCACTCCACCAAAGCCACCCCTATGAATCAGTGGCCTACGAGATCATTACTACAGACAATATAGATCCTGATGTGGGAATGGGAATGATTGGTGACTGTCCTGAAATTCTGGATGCAAAAACATTTATGGAAAGTGTAAAGAAGAAATTGAACTGTTCACATATTCGGCATACGACACTTTTAAAAGATCCCATCAAAAAAGTGGCGGTGCTGGGCGGTTCCGGAAGCTTTGCTATTGCTGCTGCCAAACAACAAAAAGCAGATGTTTTTATTACTTCGGATTTAAAATATCATCAGTTTTTTCAAGCCGAAAATCAGCTGATTTTAATGGATATTGGACATTATGAAAGTGAACAATTCACCAAAAATCTGATATATGATTTTCTTAGCAAAAAAATGCCTAATTTTGCAATCGTTTTATCAAACATCAATAGCAACCCAGTTAATTATTTTTAGCGATGGCCAAAAAAAAAGAAATCCTAGTAGAAGACAAGCTTAGAGCCCTCTATGACCTGCAATTAATCGATTCACGCATCGATGAAATTCGTAATTTGAGAGGTGAACTTCCCCTAGAAGTTGAAGACTTGGAAAATGAAATTTCCGGACTCAACGTCAAGTTGCAAAAATTTAAAGACGAGGTCACTGAAAATGAAAATGGGATTGCAGCGCAAAAAAACACCATTGACGGAGCTAAAGAATTGCTCAAGAAATATGAAGAAAAGCTAAAAAACGTTCGAAACAATAGAGAATACAATTCCATTGTGAAAGAACAAGAATTTCAAGAGTTGGAAATTCAATTGGCCGAAAAACGCATCAAAGAATTTAAGGCACGTATTGAGCAAAAACAAGAGGCTATTTATACGTTGAATGAAAAGTTTGAAGAACGATCTGCGCATCTTGCCGCAAAAAATGGAGAATTGGATGCCATTCTTAAAGAAACCCAAAAAGAAGAGGAACTCCTTTTGAAAAAATCGGAAGAGTTTGAAAAATTGATTGAAGAGCGTTTGATCATTGCTTACAAAAGAATCCGTAGCAATGTGAAAAATGGATTAGCCATCGTTCCTGTTGAGCGTGGTGCTTCCGGAGGTTCTTTCTTTACCATTCCTCCTCAGGTGCAATTGGAGATTGCTTCTCGCAACAAGATCATCACCGATGAACACAGTGGAAGAATTCTTGTTGATGCCGAACTCGCAGCCGAGGAAGTGCTAAAAATCCAGTCTATTATCGAGGGTTAATCCCAATAATCGTACACCAAAACGGAGGCTGTAAAAGGTACAAACAGGGAAACGAACGCTTGATGGGTCGGATGTGGCAAATAAACACTGTCTCGATCTACAGCACGATAAAAATCCATGGTTAAACTGTGCGTATAGCCCCGATTTAATCCTTCGGGTGACACATTATTCCCATAATGTAACTGATGAACGCCTGGAATTTGCTGCAGCGCATAGGCCGCATCTGTAATTTCATTCATCTTTTCATCAGGAACAGCATCTTTGTATTGAATCAAAACTACGTGATGAAGTTTCTTTTCTGGCTCAGTATTGTTGTGAAAACGCTGTACATCTTTGAGAAAAAAGTATCCAATCAACAAGGTTGAGGAATAAAAAACAATGAGGATGAAAAAAGCGATCTTATCTGTGATTCTGAACATAGGATTTAAAAATCTTTTTTAAAAATATAAAAATACGATTTCTAAATGGGAACAAATAAGAATTTAAAAAAACCTGCCTCCGGTTGAACAAAATGTAATAATACTCGCAACTATCAAAATGAAAGATTTTTTGGAGGCAGGTTTACCAAATCTAACTACTTATATAATAGACTTCATAAGCGACAAATAGTTACATGAAGGAAATGGTAAAAAAATGTTAATATCCTAAAATTGGATTTTAAAGGGGATTCGATCCGATTATTTTTTTAGAAAGGTCAAGCTAAAGCCCTTTAGATTAAAGGAATAAAAAAAGAGACGTCGAGTGGATGTCTCTTTGAAGGGAAGTGGGCGCTGAGGGATTCGAACCCCCGACCCTTTGGGTGTAAACCAAATGCTCTGAACCAACTGAGCTAAGCGCCCCAATTTTGATTATTGGTCTGCAAATATAAAGTTTCTCTCCAAATTCCAAACGATTCTAAAACATATTTTATGCATTAAATAATACTTCTTTGGTTTCCATTCAAAAAAGCAAGAATGATCACTCCTCAACCCCTTGAAAAAAAGCGAGTAACTCTGCCACTGTAAAGTTGCTACCACAGATGAGAATCAGATCATCGGGGGTGGCTTTAGCGTTGGCTTTTTCATAGGCAGCGTTCAAACTTTCAAAATAGTTTAGGGTGTGAGGAACCTTATCCAAATGGATTTTTAGGGCTTTTAAGGGATAGGCTCTTGGGAGCTTGGGTGTGCTTAAATAATATTGAGCCTCCACAGGCAACAGCTCGAACAATGCGCGGATATCTCGTCCCGCAACAAAGCCCATCACCAAATGTAAGCTCGCATAATTCTCCGTTTTCAATTGTTGAATTACCCATTCAAAGCCCTCTTTGTTGTGCACCACATCCAACACGACTCGGGGGTGGGTGGAAACTTGCTGCCAACGCCCCAACAAACCCGTATTGGCAACCACATGACGCAAGCCGTTTTGGAGGATGTTTTTTGAAATTTTTGGTAAATCCAATACTTCCACCGCCTTGGCTACTGTTCGAATATTTTCAATTTGATAGTTTCCCTTAAGATCTGATTCAAAAATGTCTCCCTGAGTCTCTGCGAAGTATAAAGGTGCCTTTTTTTGAATCGCCATGGCAGTAAAAACCGGTGTCGTTTCTTTTTGCTTTTTTCCCACTACTACAGGGACTTCGGTTTTGATAATTCCCGCTTTTTCAGCGGCGATTTCTGCTAAAGTAGTCCCTAAAAATTCGGTGTGATCCAGACCAATATTGGTAATCACCGATAGTAACGGATGAATGATATTGGTGGCATCCAATCGTCCTCCCAAGCCTACTTCAATGACCGCTATATCAACTTTTTGAGCAGCAAAATAGGCGAATGCCATTGCAACCGTCATTTCAAAAAAGGAACATTTGTTGGCTTCAAAAAAAGCCTGATGTTGTTGCACAAAAGCAACCACTGCTGCCTTCGGCATCATTTGCCCATTTAACTTAATACGCTCTCTAAAGTCTAATAAATGCGGTGAAGTATATAATCCCACGCGATAGCCTGCTTCCTGCAAGACGGAAGCCATCATGTGCGAAGTAGACCCCTTTCCATTGGTTCCTGCAATATGAATGGAAGGAAAATCCTTTTGAGGCTGTCCCAAATAATCCATCAAAGCAAACATCGCCTCCAATCCGGGACGATAGGCAGCACCTCCTTGACGTTGATACATTGGAAGCTGCTCATAGAGCCAGGCTAAGGTTGCTGAATAATCTTTCAAGTTTATTCTCCCAATTTAAATTGAATCACCACAAATCCCACTTGTTTGCTGGGTGCATTGGTATCCGGATACCATTTGTGGAGCAGAGCGGTTCGTTTGGCAGGGTCGAGCAGGCAGGGATGAGTGTTGGTTGTCCCTTTCACTCCGGGTACAGCTTCCACCACTTGTCCTTGTTGATTCACTGTTATTCGAACTACAACCGTCCCTTCTTGATTACAGTCTTGAACTACTTTTCCATTGCTTTGAAGGTTTCTTCCGTTCAGTCCAAAACCCGAACTACGCCCCCCCAAACCCGGATTGCTATAATAACTTGTTGCATATGGATTGCCTTCCACGTTCCCCTTATCTCCCGCTGTGGCGTCTGTTCCCTCACCGGCAACCACCTCTGTGTCTTGTTTTTTATCTTTAATTAAATTGGACAAAACATTTTTGGTAGCTTCCGAAATCTTAGGTTGTTCTTTTACCGGTGGTGCGGTTTCTTCTTCTACTACTTTTTTAGCAGGAACGGGTTCCGGAGTTACTTCTTTTTCTTGGGGAAGTTCCACAGGTGAATCCTCTTGAGTGAGTACTTTAGGGGTCTGTGCGGGCTGAGGAGTCACCTTTGTTTCTTTCACTTCGGGTTGCTCGTTCACGGCTTTCACGGGGGTTTCTTTGGCTGCCAGAGGTTGTTTCGGTTGCACAGGTCCGCTTCCCTGAGATGAAGTTCCAAAGTTTACCTCCATTCCATAGCTGATGGGAGGATCTAAGTATTTTAATCCCAAAACAAAAAACAACAACAAAAGCAACAAACCAAAAAGGGTGGTGATTACTGCTGATTTCCTTTTGTGTGTGGAATCTAAAATTTTCATGTCAGAGACAAAAATTATATTAATTATTTTGCGTCAACCGCTAAAACGACCTTTATCCCGTTGTTATTGGCAATGTTCATTACATACACCATCTGTTCTATCGCCACTTTTTTATCGGCGCGTAATACAATGGAAGGAATCGCCATTTGCGACACCTTTTGTAGTAGTCTATTTTTAAAACTGGATTTTGTCACCAACTGTTCGTCAATAAAAAATTGATTGGAAGCATTGATGGAAACTGCCACCGTATTTCTGTTTTCGGTCTTTCCGTCCGCCTGTGGCAATTTTACATCAATCGTATTTAATTGCTTGGCCAAAGTAGAGGCAATCATAAAAAAGATGAGGAGCAAAAAAACAATGTCTGTCATTGAAGACATGTTAAATTCTGGACTGATCTTATTTCTTCCGTTGAGTTTCATCTTAGGCGGGTTCGTTAAGTAAGTCTAAAAATTCGAGACTGGTAGATTCCATTTGATACACTGCTTTGCTGGTTTTAACCACCAAATGGTTGTAGGTGATATAGGCAATGATCCCAACGATAAGACCTGCTACGGTAGTGGTCATGGCTGTGTAAAGTCCGTTGGCCAATAGCTGCATATCGATATTACCACCCGCATTAGAAATTTCAAAAATGGATAAAATCATTCCGATCACCGTTCCTAAAAATCCTAGCATGGGAGCTGCCCCGGCTATTGTTGCTAATACACTCACATTTTTTTCTAATTTATACACTTCTAAGCGTCCCGCATTTTCAATGGCCGTATTGATGTCTTCCAAAGGACGACCAATTCTGGAAATTCCTTTAGAAACCAAACGCGCTACCGGCAAATTCTCAGACAAACAAAGTTGCTGAGCGGAATCAATTTTTCCACCACTCACAAAAATTCGAATTTGAGACATAAAGTTGGGATTCACTTTCACCGCTGCACGAATGGCAAAAAGACGTTCAAAATAAATGTAAACCACAACCAAAGAGAGCACAAACAACAAGCCAATAATCAACTGTCCCCCCAAACCTCCATTTTGAATTAACTCCAAAAGGGATAGTGTTTTTTCAGTTTGAATAGGGGGTGAATCTTGGATACTAGTGAGGGTTAAAAGCATAATCAACGATTTATGATTGAAACGTTGAAAATACTAAAAAATTACCCGTTCTATCCAAAAATATCACGGAGTAAAACAAATGTTAGGAATCCACCTATAAAGCCAAGAAAGGCCAACCAAGAGATTTTTTTCAAATACCAGAAAAAATCAATTTTTTCCATTCCCATGGCAACCACCCCTGCTGCAGAACCAATAATCAAAATACTCCCTCCGGTACCGGCAGAATAGGCAATGAGATGCCAAATATGATCATCAATACCATTGGAAAACATACCAATACTGGCTGCTACCAAGGGCACGTTGTCAATCACAGCCGAGCCCACTCCAAGTAGTGCTACAACGATATCCGAATTGGGAATGGTGGAATTTAAATTTTCGGCAAAGTGGAAAAGCATCCCCAGAGATTCAAGTGCGGCAACGGCTAGCAATATTCCCAAAAAGAAAAGTATACTCGGCAATTCAATTTTTGAAAGCGATTTGTGCAACGGACTGGAAGTCGCGTGCGCATCACTTTCTTCGTCTATGGAACTGATGTTGATTTTTGCTTTACTGAATATTTCTGCAAAAATAGAAACCACCGCCAAAGAAAGCATCATTCCTACATAAGGAGGTAAATGCGTAATGGTTTTAAAGATGGGTACAAAGATTATGGCCGTAAGTCCCAAATACAAAATTGCTGCACCTCTTTTGTGCGTTACTACGTTCAAGGTATCTTCCTCTAAATTTTTTATTTCTCCTTTGAAAGCAGGAAGGAAAGAGGCAATTAAAACAGGCACTGCCAAGCACACCAAACTGGGTAAGAAAACATATCCAATCAATTTACCAGTTGTTACTTTTTTAGCAATCCACAACATGGTGGTTGTCACATCGCCGATAGGCGACCAAGCCCCGCCAGCATTGGCGGAAATGATTATTAAACCGGCAAACCACAAACGGGTTTCCCGATCGTTGATCACTTTTTGCAGTATCGTAATCAAGACGATGGTGGCGGTAAGGTTGTCGATAATGGCAGAAAGGATAAAAGCCAAAATTGAAAAGATAACCAACAAGCCTCTTTTACTTTTGGTTCGTATGAATTTTTTTATGGATAGGAATCCGTTAAAATAATCTATAATCTCAACAATGGTCATCGCGCCCAAGAGGAAAATGATGATTTCTGCGGTTTTCCCCAGATGATGAAGCAGTATTTCTTCCAGATGTGTAGGCTCCAATTCTTTTAAATCCGTATTCACCTCAAAGACCTGCAGATGCCCCAAAGAAATAATCGCCCACATGAGTGCCATCATTGCTAAAGCAGGAATTAACTTGTCTACTTTTAGGTTGTGTTCAAGGGTGATGGCCAGATATCCGAGTACAAAAAGTACTACTATCAATGTTTCCATAAGAGGTGATTTAGTTTAAATTCAATGGCTAAAAATATTAAAATTATTTTCAGAAGCCTCATTTCAGGGCGAAAATAACACTCCCGAACTGTGATCGAACTTGCAACCTGTAACACTTGAGAGGCAATTTATCTCATTTTCTAAACGCAAAACGCCGAGCAATCCAAAAATTAAAGCTTCCTTAAATTCCACCAACTCCACCTCCGGAATTTGAAATTTGGCGTCCGATTTTTCTGCTATACATTCCATCAGAAAAACATTCCAAGCCCCCCCTCCGGTCACTAAAATTTTTTTCCCTGAAGTTCCGTGTCGCGCAATTTGATGGGCAATGTGTTTGGTGTAGGTATGAAGCAAGTCTTGAATAGGATTTGCTGCGAAATCCACCAATAACGGCTGAATTTTTTCTTGCACCCATTCGATCCCCAAAGATTTTGGAGGGTTGAGATTATAAAATTCTAATTTTTGCAAAGCATCAAACAATTCAGGAATGAACTTCCCTGCACGCGCATTTTCCCCGTCTCGATCAAAAGAAAAACCCAACTGCTCCGCCAAAGGATTGAGCACAGTATTCACTGCACAAATATCATAGGCGATCGTTTTCCCATTTTCGGTTAAAGAAATATTGGCAAAACCGCCCAAATTCAGACAGCCGTCATAAGCTTGAAACAAATAGCGATCTCCAATGGGAACCAAGGGTGCACCTTGTCCCCCCAACTGCACATCGGCGACCCGAAAATCACAGACCACCAAACAATTCAAGCTTTTGGCCAAGTGGGCTTGATTTCCAATTTGGAAGGTAATTCCCCGGTCGGGTTGATGGAGTACGGTATGACCATGAGAACATACGGCATCCAAATTATGGAGTTGATGTTTTTGGGTAAAATCATGGATGACTTCCGCTAGATAATCGGTGTAGGTATCATTAAGCTGTTGGAGTTCCGTACTGTTTAATCCTTGAGCCTCCCCAAGTTTTATTTTCCATGCTTGTGGATAAGCAATGGTTTCCGCTGCTTGAATTTGATACTTCCACTGCTTGGTTTTTTCAAAATTAACTGCCACCAAATCGATCCCGTCCAAAGAGGTTCCTGACATAACACCAAGCACATAATATTGCGTCATTATTTGTACTTTTTTCAAAGCTAAATTACATTTAAAATAAGGGATTTGTTAAGGTTTTAATAATTTTTGGATAAAATGATTAATAATAATTCATTAATACGCTTACAAACTTAAAATTCTATAAATCCCTTTTTTTTCAAGAGCATTGCCTCCTTCACTAGCATTAAGATTCCTAATTTTGTAGTCCTTAAAGAAAATTATTTTTATGTTGCCAGCAAAACAAGGACTTTATAACCCTGAAAATGAACACGATAACTGTGGAGCAGGTTTTATTTGTAGCCTCCAGGGTAAAAAGACAAATGACATCATTCACAAGGCCCTTGACATCCTCGACAAACTGGAACATCGTGGAGCCGTGAGCTCCGATGGAAAAACGGGAGATGGAGCGGGAATTTTGATTGAAATTCCACATTCTTTTATGGTGGCACAATGTGATTTTCAACTCCCTGCTGCCCACGAATATGCCGTGGGAATGGTGTTTTTACCCAAAAAAGAAAATCAACGTAATTATTGTATCGGCGTCTTCGAATCCGAAATCAAAAAACAAGGGTTAACACTACTCGGCTGGCGAAAAGTTCCTGTAGATCCAACCGTGGTAGGGTCTATTGCAAAACAAACTGAGCCCCACATCATGCAGGCTTTTATCGGTCGCGGCGAAACACCGCTTACCGATCAAGAGTTTAATATCAAGCTTTTTATTGCAAGAAAAATTAGTGAGCACACCATCGGAGCATCCAAACTTTCTGAGGCTTCCTATTTTTATCTCCCCAGTTTGTCCACCCACACCATCATCTACAAAGGACTTTTGATTCCCGAAGACATCAAAGGATATTACAAAGACCTTTCCCATCCCGATGTGGTAACTCGTTTGGCACTGGTGCATCAAAGGTTTTCTACCAACACCTTCCCTACTTGGGATTTGGCGCAGCCCTTCCGCTATATGTGCCACAATGGTGAAATCAATACTTTTAAAGGAAATATCAGTCGCATGCAAGCCCGTGAAGAGCTGTTGAAAAGTGATCTTTTTGGTGACGACATTAAAGAAATTTTACCCATCATTTTACCCGGCAAATCCGATTCTTCCTCTATGGATATGGTTGTTGAATTGCTCTTGGCAACAGGAAGATCACTTCCGGAAGTAATGATGATGATGGTTCCAGAAGCCTGGGAAAAACATGCTTCTATGGACGAAAACAAAAAGGCTTTCTACGAATACAGTTCTTGTATCATGGAGCCTTGGGACGGTCCCGCTTCCATTCCGTTTACGGATGGGAAATACCTCGGTGCCTTGTTGGATCGCAACGGTTTACGCCCTTCACGGTATTCCGTAACCAAAGACGGCTATGTGGTGATGTCCTCAGAAACTGGAGTTTTGGACATTGCTCCCGAAAACATTGAACGCCACGGTCGTTTAGAGCCCGGAAAAATGTTCTTGGTCAATATGGATGAAGGACGCATTATTGAAGATGATGAAATTAAAAAAGAAGTCACTTCGCAACACCCCTACCGAACTTGGCTGGATAAAAATCTAGTTGCTTTGAAAGAGGTGCCCTACACTGGCAATGCCACCCCAACAGAAAAAGAGGATTTTGAAACACGTTTGAGAATTTTTGGTTATACCCAAGAAGATCTCAAAACCATCATCACTCCAATGACCCTGGAAGGCAAAGAAGCCATCGGCTCCATGGGTACCGATACGCCTTTGGCGGTGCTTTCTGACCGACCTCAATTGTTGTACAATTATTTCAAACAATTATTTGCGCAGGTTACCAACCCTCCTTTGGATGGGATTCGAGAAGAAATTGTAACCGACACCAGTTTATCGATTGGGAGCGACTACAATATTTTTGAGCAATCAGAAAACCACGCCAAAAAATTACGCATTCAAAACCCCGTCATTTCCAACGAAGATGTCGATAAAATAAAAAATCTCGATTTGGAAGATTTTAAATCGGCCTCCATTTCTTCGTTGTATGAAATTTCAACGGGATTAAATGGCTTGGAAAGTGCCTTAGAAGAAATGATTAAAGAGGTTGTCCGTGCTTTGGATCAAGGCGCCAATATCATCATCTTGTCCGATCGCGGGGTGAATGCCCAAATGGCTCCCATACCCATGGTATTGGCCTGTGCGCATGTACATAATGCGTTGAAAAAACTTAAAAAACGATCTCGTTTTGGAATCGTAATCGAATCTGCAGAACCTCGGGAGCCGCATCATTTTTCATTGTTGTTTGGCTATGGCGCAAGTGCTATCAACCCCTATATGATTAATGAAATCATCAAACATCAATCGGAAACCGGGGTCATTCCACTTGCCGCGGACAAGGCCATTGAGAATTTTAACAAAGCCATAGCGAAGGGAATTGTTAAGGTGATGAACAAAATTGGTATTTCAACTTTGCATTCGTATAGAGGAGCTCAAATTTTTGAAGCATTGGGATTGTCTCAAAAAGTAATCGATCGCTTTTTCTGCAATACCGCAACGCGAATTGAAGGCATTGGACTTTACGAAATTGAACGTGAAATCTCTATTCGACATAGCAAAGCTTATTTGCACGAATCCAATTTGGGATTGCCGCTTGAAATTGGTGGGGACTATCGCTGGCGTAGAGATGGTGAAGCCCATGCGGTCAACCCCAATACTATAGCAACTTTACAACAGGCCGTTCGACAAAACAAACCCGAAAGTTATAATGCTTTTGCGAAAATGATTAACGATCAAAACGAAAAGTTGATGACCATTCGAGGCTTGTTTGAATTTTCAAGTTTTGATCCAATTCCATTGGATCAGGTTGAACCTTGGACTGAAATCGTGAAGCGATTTAAAACCGGTGCCATGTCATTGGGCTCCATCAGTCAAGAAGCGCATGAAAATTTGGCCATTGCAATGAATCGTATCGGAGCGAAAAGCAACTCCGGCGAAGGGGGTGAAGACCCCAGACGATTCCAACCCGATATGCAAGGGAATTGGAGAAACAGTGCCATCAAGCAAGTAGCCTCCGGACGTTTTGGCGTATCCAGCTACTATTTGAGCTCGGCCAAAGAAATTCAAATTAAAATGGCTCAAGGAGCCAAACCCGGAGAAGGTGGACAATTGCCCGGTCCAAAGGTCAATCCGTATATTGCCTCGGTACGAAATTCAACCCCTTATGTTGGCTTGATTTCTCCACCTCCGCACCACGACATCTACTCCATTGAGGATTTAGCACAATTGATTTTTGACCTTAAAAACGCCAACAGAGCAGCGCGCATCAATGTCAAACTTGTTTCTGAAGTGGGAGTAGGTACGATTGCCGCTGGAGTTGCAAAAGCAAAAGCAGATGTTATTTTAGTTTCGGGTTATGACGGTGGAACAGGAGCTTCTCCCCTCACCTCCTTAAAACACGCCGGTCTTCCTTGGGAATTGGGAATTGCTGAAGCACAACAAACTTTAGTGATGAACAACCTGAGAAGTCGTATTGTTTTGGAGTGTGACGGACAACTTAAAACGGGACGCGATGTTGCCATCGCCTGTTTGTTGGGTGCCGAGGAATTTGGTTTCTCCACCGCGCCATTGATTGCCTCTGGCTGTATTATGATGCGTGCTTGTCACCTGAACACTTGTCCCGTGGGTATTGCAACACAAGATCCCGAGTTACGCAAAAACTTTAAAGGAAAACCTGAGCACGTTATCAATTATATGTATTTCGTTGCAGAGGAGTTGAGAAATATTATGGCAGAACTTGGATTCCGTACCATCAACGAAATGGTGGGTCAAGTGCAGAAACTCAATATGAAAAAGGCCATAGACCATTACAAATCACAAGGTATTGATCTGTCCAAAATCCTCTACAAACCTGAGGTTCCTTCAAGCTTTGGAGTTTATAACACCACCCAACAGGACCATCAGCTCGAAAAAGTTTTAGATTTTCAAATTTTAAAACAAGCGCATCCTTCTGTATATAGAAAAGAAGCGCAACATCTTGAATTTAGAATAAAAAATACCGATCGAACTGTAGGAGCCATCCTCAGCAATGAGATTTCTAAAATTCACGGGGGTGAAGGTCTTCCAGAAGATACGCTCAGCTTAAAATTTAATGGAACCGCCGGACAGAGTTTTGGAGCATTTTCTACCAAAGGACTTTTTATGAAAGTGGTTGGTACCGCCAACGACTATTTTGGAAAAGGACTTTCCGGTGCGAAGCTGATAGCGCAAGTGCCTGAAAAAGCCACTTTTGTTCCCGAAGATAATGTTATCGTAGGAAACGTAGCCCTCTATGGAGCTACTGCCGGAGCAGCCTATATCAATGGAATCGCAGGGGAACGCTTTTGTGTTCGAAATTCGGGAGCCACCGCTGTAGTTGAAGGTATTGGAGATCACGGTTGTGAGTATATGACCGGAGGTATTGCATTGATTTTAGGAACTTTTGGAAGAAATTTTGCCGCTGGAATGAGTGGTGGAATCGCTTATTTATACAATGAGAAAGGAGTATTTGATGAAAAGAAATTCAATCTGGAAATGGTAGCCCTAGAAGATCCCGATGAAAAGGATTTAGCAACCATTGAAAGACTCCTCAACAATCATTTGGACTACACAAAAAGCCCCAAGGCAGCAGCTATCTTAAAAGACTGGCCTGCCAATACCCAACATTTTATTAAGGTGATGCCCACCGATTACAAAAGAGCTTTGGCACTTATGGCGGAGGAGGCAAAAGCCGAACAAAAAACAGTTTAAGACATGGGAAAATTAAAAGGATTTATGGAATACGATCGTATCAAAGAAGCTGCGATTGATCCCAAAGAACGCATTCAAAACTATAAAGAATTTACCGTTGCGCCAGATACGGAAAAGCTTCAAGAACAAGGGGCACGTTGTATGGATTGTGGTGTTCCATTTTGTCACAGTGGGTGTCCGTTGGGAAATTTAATCCCCGATTTTAACGACGCTGTCTATAAAGGCGAATGGGAACGCGCACTGGGCATACTGCATGCGACCAATAATTTTCCAGAATTTACGGGAAGATTGTGCCCAGCACCTTGCGAGGAAGCTTGTGTATTGGGAATTGTCAATCCTCCGGTATCCATTGAATTGATTGAGAAATATATCGTAGAACGCGGTTTTACAGAGGGATGGATCAAACCTCAATTACCTGCCCAACGCACTGGGAAAAAAGTAGCTATTATTGGTTCAGGACCTGCGGGATTGGCCGCTGCTCAGCAACTCAATAGAGCCGGGCATACGGTAACGGTCTATGAAAGAAGTAATAAAATTGGAGGATTACTGCGCTATGGTATTCCCGATTTTAAAATGGAAAAAAATGTCATCGATCGCCGCTTGGAGATTTTAGAGGCGGAAGGCATTCAGTTTGAATGTAATGTGGAAGTGGGTACAACCCTCACGGCGACCGCCTTGGAAGCCGAATTTGACGCAGTTCTTCTTGCCACCGGAGCCACTATAAAAAGACCATTGCCCATCCCCGGAGCCGATTTGGAGGGTGTGGTGCAAGCGATGGATTTTCTGCCACACAACAACGAAGTGGTGGACGGTCAACACGAAAGAGCAGCCCACTACAATGCCAAAGACAGAAATGTGATTGTAATTGGAGGAGGAGACACCGGTTCGGATTGTATTGGAACCTCCAACCGTCACGGTGCCAGAAGTGTGACCAATTTTGAGATATTACCCAAACCATCGGAAGCAAGAACGGAAGATCATCCTTGGCCCTATTGGCCTTTCAAACTCAAAACTTCCTCTTCCCATGAAGAAGGAAGCCATCGGGAATGGAGCATCTTGACCAAGGAGTTTGTAGGCGATAAAAACGGAAAATTGGTCGGCTTAAAAACGGTAGAAGTGAAATGGAAAAAAGTTCCGGGTGAACGTCCGCAACTGATTGAAAAGCCAGAATCTCTAAAAGAATGGCCCTGCGAATTGGCACTTCTTGCCCTTGGATTTACAGGTCCCGACAAAAGCTTGCCGGAACAATTTGGATTGTCTTTTGACGAGCGCGGTAATGTGAAAGGAGAACAAGAGTATCAAACCAACAAACCCCATGTGTTTGCAGCAGGAGATGCGCGAAGAGGGCAATCCCTCATCGTGTGGGCCATCTCTGAAGGGCGAGAAGCAGCACATCAAATTGATCGTTTTTTGGTGGGAAAATCGAATTTACCACAAAAAAACAAAGCCGGTGATTTGGCAACGGTCTAATAAATTCTTGCTTTAGTATCGAATCCTCACTTTTAAAGTGGGGATTTTTTGGTTATTTTTATATCCCCACACGATAAAAAAGGGTAGAAATAAACCCACTATAGGGGGAAGTGAAATATTTTTTTTACTTTAGACCTAGAATCAAATCTTACAACCTAAAATGAATGCCCAAAATGTTTCCACTCCCTACTTTTCAATCCTAAAACTTTTATTACAGCAAACAAAAAAGGGGTTTTTCCTTTAAAAAAACCAATTCCTTTTTTTGTCATACAATCAATTATAAATTCAAATTTTATTAACCTTAAATTTTAACCCATGAGTAAATTCGATGAAAACTTAAAAACCTATTTGAACGAATGTAAAAAACTGAACATCCCTGTGGATATTGATAATAATCGTTTAATTAAAAAGCTAAGCGAATTGCCTATTAAACTGATTGGCATGTTGAAAGAAAATGTAATGATCCTGATGGACTTGGAATAAACTTGGAATTGTCGAAAACTAACAGCATACACTCCTTAAAGTCAACTGACGTTGAAAACAGTCCTAAAATATAGCTCTCCCTATGCTGATTCCTAAACTGAAAAATAAATAGCTACCTTTATGGGTAACAAACCCAAATTTTTTGCTCCATCATGAAAAATACAGTTCAACCGATTTTTAAACCGATATTCCTTTCCATCACATTAATGGTCGTGGCGTTTACTGTAATTTCTTGCAGTTCGTCCATCGTTTACAAGAACGCACAACCTTCAGGCGGTAGAATGATAAAGAAGATTCCCAATAGGCATTAGGGAAAATACATAGACGATAAAGACACGCTTACACTTTTAAAAACAGCATTTATTCTCGACGGGGAAAAAATTGAACTGAAAAATGATAGTGTATTATTCAAACGATTTAAAAAAAACTATGTACTGTCCATACTGGAAGATTCTATCAAAGGATGGGATGTTTTTTTAGTGAAAATGAACAGTTCGAGTGTTGCACTCTTCACCATCGTTGATGAAGCTTTTGAGCTGGAGGCGCTGGAAAAACTAGTCACCATAGATACCCTAAAAAAAGGATCGCACAAATATTATATGATAAACCCCACTAGGACTCAATTCAAAACGATGATTAAACAAAATCTTTTTTCACCCGTCTATTCATTTAAAAAATTAAAATGATATTTTGGACGTAAGATATGTTCCAAAAAAGATTATTAATTTATTGATATAATTTTAAAGGAAATTTATCTACTCTCCAAAGCCCCTCATCAGGATAAAATTCAAAAATGAATTTAGAAACAGAGTCATTTTTAATAAAAATACCCCCATTTCACCGCTATAAAAAGTATTAATCCTTCGTTATTATTGAAGTTAGGCGGCCTATAGATTCCATTTTAAGAAGTTCCCTAAACTTGTTTATATTTGGGTGTTGGCATTCATTAGGAACGGATCACAGAAACAAATAATCCATGAAAAGAAAAAATTTAACTCAAAAAATTACACGCTTTGTTTTGGTTTTCTTACTCGCATTTACCCAAGCGATGGCACAACCTATGGAGGATCATTATTCGTATGATGAAAATGGGTCATTAGACAAGATTGACTCCGTAATTGACTTTGGTAAAACTTTATTGGGAAAACCCTATAAATTTGTTGTCGAAGGTTCCAGAGTATTGGATTGTTCTGGTTTTATCAGTTATATATTTGGTCGTCAGGGCTTGGATTTACCCGCGTCCTCTGCTTCGCTTGCCCGCC
>Ga0255765_1003223_pt1 | contig 17660 bp, 12 predicted proteins | sample 041ome_8_FD_179965 | JGI IMG/M metagenome (GOLD analysis project Ga0255765, IMG submission 179965) | Coastal salt marsh microbial communities from the Groves Creek Marsh, Skidaway Island, Georgia - 041407BS metaG (version 2) | ecosystem: Environmental > Aquatic > Marine > Intertidal zone > Salt...
GTGATCTCCACCATTTTCTTCTTACGTTTGTGTGTGTGTGTCTTCTGTGTGTGTCTTCTTGTGTGTGTGAGAGCACGCGCGCGCACAAAACACTCAACACACTTGGGGAAAAAAGATTAGTGATGCGCTTGCGTGTGTGTTTCTTCTTCTTCTTTTGCTGTTACAAAGCGAGACGTCTCGCGCCGCAGATTAAGAGAGTCGTCGTCTCGCGATTTTGTGCTTTTTTGGCCACCACCACCACTCGTTCGTTGTTGTTAATAAAGAGTTGAAATTCTTTCGTCTGTGCTGTGATTGAGTGATGACTCGTATGTGACTAAAAAAAAGGTCAGAAAAACACAGAAGAACACACAGGAGGAGGAGGAGGAGGGACGAGAGCGCCAACCAATAATACACTCGCGTCATCGTCTCTCCTCGGCACACAAAACACGCGCCGCCGCTACTAGGAAGAGAGAAGTAAGGAGGATATGGCGGTGAACACGAGATTCGTTCCGTGGCACTCGTGGGAAGAGTGGAGCTTCGTCGCCGACGCGTTTTGTGGACGACGACGAGGACGACGACGAGAAGAAAGAAGTAATGAGGAGGAGGAGGACGACGACGACGAGAACACCGACGATGAGAAGAAGAAACAACAAACGATGATGAGAGTGGTGAGAGCGATAGAAATCGTGCAAATGTGGAGAGTGAGAGGGCGGGTACCGCTCGCGATCGACGCGCACGCGCAGATTGCAGAGTTGCATTTGATGGATGAAGAGGCGGTGAAAGCGCGAGAGAAGAGGCAAAACCAGAAGCGGCGAGTAGATGGCGGCGGAGGAGAAACAACAAAAGCAGCGGGAACAGCAGCAGCGGGAACAGCAGCAGCAGGAACGTATCAGTCGGAATCGACGCTGCGTCTTTCGTACGCGATGACGTTAACTCGACTCGTGAATGGTATTTGCGATCCGTCGCAAAAAGGTAAATTCGCGGTGAGCGTCCAAACGCTCGCGTCGCAACTGAACGTGCCTCGAACGCTGGTGGATATTCGACACGATTCGACGCACAATCAGTTACCTTCGATACAGAGATTACGGAAAGCGAGCGAAGATGCGATTGGGTGGTTAAACGTGCATTACTGGGAACGACAGAAACGGAAATTAGAACGCGTTAAAGAGGAAATGCGATTGGCGATTCGAGCGATGGCGGAGTGCGAAAAAGACGGGCGGCGGCTTCGGGTGAACGATTCTAATTCCGATTCCGACGAGAGCATGTACGACAGCGAAGAGGAGATGAACGTGAAAACGGCGAAAGCGAATAAATTGAAACAAGAGAAAGAGACGAGGAAGAAAACGAAAAATAGCGCGGTTGGACGTTTGAAACGGTTGGTACCGAAATCGAAACCGGATCGCATGTTAGTTCAAGCTTTCGCGCGAGAGTTATTAGACGCGACTACTTCTCGAGACGACCGAGGCGATAGAAATAACGACGACGACAATCACGCCGCCGCCGCCGCGGCCGAAGTGATTGTTCACGCGTTTACAAACGTCATCGACCAAATCGAATCGAGAGTCGTCGACGGCTTCAGCTGCGCTGTCTTAGAGTTTGGCACCGAGGAACTTCTTTTCGAGTTGGCGAACGACGAGCGAAAGGTTATCAATCCTGTTTTCGAATTCGCATGGAAACGCGCGGTTTCTCTCGATGCGGCGAGAGCAACGTTCATTGCCGAATGGTATCAGAGGCGCAGTGATGAGGGTAATAGTGGTGGTGGAAACACGACGGAGTACGTTCGAAATATGTTCCAGAAGTTGATGTCTTCGTCGGACCGGGGCGGTTCTGCCGCCTTTTCCGCAGACGGAGGAGGAAGTAAGAACAAGAAGAAAAACGCAAAGAGGCAGCAAAATAATAATAATAACAAGAAGCAACAACAAGAAGAAGAAAACGAGGACAGCGCGACTACGTCGTCGTGGAGAAAAGCGAAACCAGGGGAATGGATTCCAGGTGCACCGATAGGCGCGCCGTTGAGAGCTATATTTGTCCCACGAGAAATTACCGCCGACGAGAAGAAGGTTGTCGTCTGCCTAGAGTCGGACGCGTTTACGCCGCGCAAGAAACACAAAACATCAGAGCGACGCGACGCTATGAGTTTTCCCACTAGAAACAACGACGCATTAGCTTTAGATTTAGAATACAACGAAGAGGAAGAAGAGGAAGACGGCGCGTACGACGACGACGACGACGACGACGACGAACAGCCAAACTCTCTTCTTCTTCGAGACGAAGATGACGAAGAAGAAGAAGAAGAAGAAGAAGAAACCGCCAAAGCTAAAATAAACGTGAACGGCGCTCGCGTCACATTGAACCATCGAGAAGTCGACGGCGTCAAAGACAGCGTCGCTTGTTTGTTGTAATCATATGTACACACATATATATTCGTGCATGTATCGGCGTAAAAATCGGCGACATCGAGCGAGCGCGCGCGTCTCTTTTTCTTTCGGTTTCGCGCTCTACAAACGAAAAGACGAAAAATCGTTAGAGAAAATTCCGGGAAACAACAACACTTACTAATAACTCTCTTTAACTGCGCGTGCGACGACGACGACGACGACGACGACGACGACGACGAAACTGGGTAAACGAAAGATTCCCTTCTTCTAATTCACACGCGCGCGCGCACGCAGGTTTCGAATAAATGAGAAACTTACTTCCTTCGTCTCTTTGTCTCGCGCGAACGAATTTTCCGCCGACGGAAAACAAAAGCGCCGGCGCCGTTTTCGCCAACAACAGCGACAATGATAACAAACACGCTCGAAATACGAATAATGGAATCACGTGCGCGCCCGCGATGGACGAAGAGAACGACCAAATGCTCGTGTGCTTGGACGACGGGCGGATGGTTCGCGCGCGGTGCGCGATGATGAAGAAGGACGGAGGAGGAGGAGGAGGAGGAGGAGGAGAAGAAACGAATTCGATTCTCTTGAAAGATACCGAGGAAGAAGACGAAGACGAAGAAAGTGAAAGCTTTACCACCAATACTGGTAATAAAAAGAATAGAAACGCGGTTTCCGTGGAACGACTCCCGGAGTTGAGAGCGACGTTTGTCGCGTTAGAGTGCGGCGAGTTGTTGCTCGTGAACGACGAGATCGAGAGCAATGCTTCGACTTCGGCGATTGACGTCGAACGCGTGGCGGACGTTCCGGGAGGGTGCGTCTCAGCCAAGTTCTCGCCGGATGGGCAAATGTGCGCGGTGCTGACGAAAAGTGGGAAGATTCTCATCATGAACGGAGATTTTTATTTACTGAGCGAGAGAAAGAGCTGTTTAGAAGAAGACGAGGATGATTATGAAGAAGAAGAAGAAGAAGAACAGGAAGCGGAGATGATTAAATCTGGCACGATTACCTGGAGAAACGACGGCGAGAGTTTTTGCGTGTATTGTACGACATCCAGAGATGGAAAGAATCACTTGCGAACGTATTCGAGAGACAAATTGGAAATATTAGGGAGAGGAGACGTCGAGCACGACGACGACGAGACTGGGCCGGGTAGGATGTGTGAAAACGCAGCCATAGCGTGGCAACCGAGAGGCGCGTTGATTGCGGTTTCAGGAGTTGTGAGTAGTAGTAGCAGTAGCAATAGCAAAGACGACGAAGAAAAAAGCGAAGACATACCGTGCGTCGTGTTTTACGAGAAAAATGGCTTGCGGCGTTCTTCTTTATTCATGCGCGGTGGGTTTCAAGGTTCGACGATTACGCATCTGAGTTGGTCGGTGGATTCGTTGACGCTGGCGATTTCAACGCGTGACAAAGAGAAGCTCAGAAGCGCCGTGTCGATATGGACTCGCGGAAACGCCAATTGGACCTGTAAACGATGCATCGAATACGATGAAGGTAGAGAGATGTGCACGTCGTCGTCGTCGTCGTCGTCAAAGTATGCGGTATTCGACGCGATACATCCAAATACGTTCCGAATCGTCTCGACAAATGGCAAAGACCAAATCGAAGTGAGTACGCAAACTTTCGTTTGGGAAGATTGCACGAGTTCTGATTTAGGAACTGCTGCAGTCATCGACGGTGATATTCTCAAGTTGACGCCGTTCTCGCGATGTGTGGTACCACCACCAATGTGCGATCACTCTCTACGATTTCCAACGAAAATATCTGAAGTTGCGTGGAGACCAAACGTTTTTCGTCAATCGCACGAAAACGACGACGACGACGAAATATGTTTCGTCTCTTTACACGATGGAAAATGTAAAGTAGTTCGCGTAAACGAAAGCGCGGAAGCAGAAGAGCTGTTTGATGAACGAGATGGGACTAAATCATTCGTCGATAATATATTGACGTTGCCGTTCAGCTCGGAGAAAAGAGACGAGTTTCGATCGTATTGTTGGATTGGCGCGAACACGCTCGCGTGCGTGAGTAGTACAAACGAATCTACGATTGTCAAAATCGAACTGGACGAGAAGCATAGCACAATTGTAAAAACATCGATTTTGATCGAGTTGGAGAAAAGTGTGCGCGAAAGAGTTGTGACGAAACTCGCGTATTGCTGTGGTGGCAATGATAATACTGAAGATGGACTTCTCGTGGCGTTTGTCGTGGGCGAAAAAACGCCTCTGATTTTCTCAACGTCTGATGCGAAACAAGTGAACATCGCAGCAGCATCAACATCATCCGAAGAGAACGTCATTATGCATGCGTTACAAAGGGCCAAAGCTCTCGCAAATAATCAAATCATTGCGTTGTACTCGAACGGAGACTTGGTTCTCTTTCGTTTTCTCGGGAGCGACGATAGTAAACGTCTTCTTCTGATGAAAAATGTCGATTCCTTCGAAGCGTTTTACGAGGACGAAGATAAAACGTGGGTCAAAAGTTGCGACACAGAAGGGAAGAAACAATATTACAAAACCGTTTCGTCTCCAAACGCAATTGCGTGCGTTTCGCGAGACTCAAAACTTCGAGTCGTGCGTCTTTCTTCATCGAATACCAAATCAAACGCCGTGATGATGGATCAACTTTCGAAATCGTTAGAATCGCAAATGTTTTTCAACAACATGGTCGATCCAGTTGCGTCGAGACGTAATTGGAAAGACGTCTCGGGCGATGGAAAAACGCGACTTGGTGAGTTGGCGTTTGATTCTTTGCACGGAAAAATGCGCGCCGCGATGCGACCGGACGACGCCGACTTTGCGACTGCGTCATCTTCGCTCGTGGGAACCGTCGAGGCGAATTTTGTGGATATGGCAAAACGCACCGTCGAGCGCGGTTCACGAATAGTTGCCATTCCGCCTGGATCGTGCACGGTCATTTTACAACAACCGAGAGGAAACTTGGAAATTGTAGCGCCGAAAGCGCTCGTTTTGCCATCCATCGCAAAGAGCTTGAAAATGCGACATTTCAAAACTGCGTTCCGCTTGTGCGCGAAAGAGCGCGTCGATCTAAACGTTTTAGTCGATTACGATTTTCCATCCTCCATAGAACAACCAAACGCGGACGAGTTAGTTCGAGGATTAGAACGGCCTGAACACGTGATGGAGCTCTTGGAAGCTTTGCGTGTTGGCGACGCGTTCGCGGAGGATGGTGGGTACATGCGCAAACTGTGTGAAAACGCCTACGCGGAGTGTCCGGATAGAAAACAACTGTTGGAGGATCTGGGGGTGCAAAAAGTTCGAAGAACCTGCGAGGCAATACGAGCATCGATATCGAATTTGTACACGAACGCTGACGGCACATCGCGATGGTCGCTCGCGATGTTGACCTCGTATGCGTGCGGCACGGGTTCGTTTTTGGACACCCTCGCGGAGAGTAATAAAAAAGACAACGACATACTATCAATCAAAGCTGCCAAACGCAAGGACTTGGCCGACGCGCTTCAAAAAGTCGCCGAAGTTCGAGCGTATGAAATCAAAGACGCCTCGAACAAAGCGATCAGCAGAAAAAATGCTTCGGCGTCTTCGGTCGCCGCTGCGAATGACGTCATGAATTCGGATTCTTCTGACGCGGATGAAACCGAATTCATCGGCGCACAGTTTACAAAGCAAACCGTTTCAGCGGCCCGCATGTTGAAGCACTTGCTCTTTCTCACGAACGATCGCGAGTTATTCGATGCCGCGCTATCGACTGGAGATTTAGCAATCGCGCATCTCGTCGCTATGAATTCTCAAGCCATGGACCCGGGAGAGTTCATGCCAGAGTTGCAACATTTGCACGAAATGCGCGAGTTTGAACGCCAAGCGACGATTTCAGAGCGGCTGGAGATGTGGAAAGACGCCGCTAAGTTTTGGTTGAAAGATAAATCGCTGGAGAAAGCATCAAATGTGGCCGCAAAACACGGGTTATTTCCGTATTTGCACGAACTCTGCGAAGAAGAGAATGGCGACGATTCTGCGGAAACCAGGAAAGTCATTACGAAATACCACGCTCGTTACTTGGAAAGTGTCGTAAATCGCGCCGAAGACGCCGGTGTCGCGTTCCTAAAATGCGGAGAGTACGAAAGCGCGTTGAGATGTTTCACCGGCGTTTCGTCTGCATCGTCGTCGTCGTCGTCAAAATCTACCGGATCTGGATCGTCATCTTGGCGTTCCGGATTCATCGTCGCTAAGGAAAAGTTAAAATTTTCCGACGAGGAGATGATGAAACTAGCGAGCGAAACGTGTAAAAACTTGGAACAATCGTCGAATGATTACGTCTCTGCAGCGGTCGTTGCTTTGGACTATCTCAATGACGTGGAACGCGCAGTGGCTAACTTTGCGTTGGCGAACAAATGGCGCGATGCTAAGTTGACGTGCTTTTCGAAAAATCGAAGCGACTTGTTTGAAACGACCGTTTTTCCAGAGTGCGTGGTTGGCGCTACGAAGCTCCTCGAGCACTTCGAGGACGTACAGGCGCGGAGCGATAAGTACAGAGAGCGTTTAATCGGTTTGCAAGAAAGACGTAAATTATACAAGAAAACGTTTGCAAGCGTCGAAGAAGGGCGAATGAGGCCAAGACGCGCCTCTAATCTAAATGGATCGGAAGATGACGAATACGACGACATCAAAGACAACATCTCCGAGATGAATTCTGAGTTCTCAAATGTCTCCGGATATTCTTTATACGCTACCAGCACGCAATTTGGAGACGGTTCTGCCATCAGTCAACAATCTTCCTCGCGATGGTCCGCATCCACCGTCGGCGGTCGCCGAAACAAAAAGTCCAGAAAGAACAAGAACAAAAAGAACAAGAACGGTTTACGCGCCGGTGGACCGACCGAGGAGAGAGACTTATCGAGTCACGTCATAACAGATGTTCGCGTGAGCGAAGAAAAGTTGGAAGAGTGCGCAGAAATTTGTGAGATTTTAATCGCTTCAGATAATAGCTCCGACGCGAAAGTATTGCAAAACGCCGCCTCGGTGGCGATTGAAAAGTGTAAATTAATGCGCGTCGCTGCGAGGGAAAGTTTGAAACAGTTGATCGAAGAGAAAGAGAAGGAAGAGGAGTATATCATGTTAGTTTCGTCGTCTGCAAACAACAACGGCATGTTACCTCCAGAACTCATGGAATGCAAACGCGAAATCGAAGCGGATTTGAAAACCATGCGCGAGAGCATGAACGCAAACGCCAAGGACGACGTGGACGTCGTTTCTTTCAAATGGAGTTCCATTCGGACCGCCTCGAAGTGATTTTAATGCCCGCATGTCATTGTATATTGTACCGTGGTATTTATAGATTCATATATAATAAAACTGCCGTTCTTTTGATAGTATTTACTGTAACAACAAACGATATCTGCTCGTTTGGTTTATCTCACCGCGTCGACGATGACCCGTCTCGATTTCAACTGGGACCAGATGTATCTCTTTTGATACACCGCGGTCACCGTCAACAATGCCATGGCAAACATCCACTTGGCACCCATCAATTTTCTATCGTCGTGCTCAGGCTCAGCCGCCCACGCTAAAAACGTCGTCACATCCTTCGCCATTTGCGTTTCCGTGGCTACGGTCCCGTCGTCGTATTCCACGCCGCCGTCCACCAACATCTTCGGCATCGCGATTGCGCCTCCCGGAAAGTACGGATTATAATACAAACCATCTCTGATTTCAATACCCGCCGGCGCATCTCTGTAACCCAACAATAACGCAAACACGTAGTTGATACCATCGTGTCTCGCTTTCGTGATCAAACTCAAATCCGGCGGATACGCTCCGTTGTTCGCGTATCTCGCGCCTTCCTCGTTCGCGTACGGACTCGGTAACCTATCGCTCAACTTCCCCGGTCGTTCAAACATCTCCCCGGTATCGTCCGGTCCGTCCGTGACTTCAATCTCCTCTGCCATCGCTTTCACCTCTTGCTCGGTGTACGCCACGTCCACCAAGTTTCTATAGCAGATTTGATTCAAAGAGTGGCACGCAGCGCAGACTTGCTGATACACTTGGTGACCCCGTCGAATGCTCGCGTGGTCGTAGCTATCGAAGAGACCGTCGTGCGGCCAAGAATATTGCGGTAAGTGTAACCCGTGCTCGGCTTCGTCCGCGAGCGCGAAGGACGACGTGGCTCCAAAAGCCGTCGCGAACGCTAAAGACGCGCCTACGGTTGCGCCCGCCGCGTAGCCTCGGTTCGACGTCGATGCCGTCGCCGATGCCGAAGAAGAAGACCCCGTTGCGGAAGAAGAAGCCCCCGTCGTCGTCGTCGTCGTCGTCGTCGAGATGTGTTTTTTTATCGCTCGATTGAAAATCGAAGAGGAGGAGGAGGAAGATTCATTATTAGAAAAGCTTTCTTTGACGACTTTCGCCGATCTCGCCGCCAACCGCTTCGCCGCTCTGCTCAACATGTCGTTTATTATCACGACGCGTTATTGCGCGAGCACACGTGCCTCTACTTCTTCGCGTTTTTTTTTAAACAAACAACGCGCGCGACGTATTATGGAGAACACGGCGCAGAAAAAAACAACGATCGTCGCTCTCTTTCGCTTTGAAAATCGATCGATGATTGATGATCGATTTTTTTTTTTTTTTTTTTTTTCGGTGCTTTTTGTGAAAAGTCCCCCTGAGTGATGATGCTAAACCCTGATTGATTGATGACTTTTTGCGAAATGATGATGAGAGCGAACGAGAAAAGAAAAAAGAAGAGAGAGAAAATTCTCTCTCGGGAAATTATTCAAAACCGCGCGCGCGCGTGTGACACACATATATATATCTATACATATATATAAAAATGGGGGACGCGACGACGACGACGACGACGACGACGGCAACAACAACAGCAACAACACCAACAAACATCGATTACACGGACAACGAGCAAAACCCGCGCGTGCCAGAGGAAGAGTACGTCCTTCCAATCTCCTACGGCTCGGTGGCGTATTGGTTAGGGAAAAAAGCGGACGAGTATCACTCGCACGAGTGGACGGTGTACGTGCGAGGGCAAAATAACGCGGATTTATCGCGCGTGATTGAGTCGGTGACGTTTCAGTTGCACCCGTCGTTCGCGGAACCGAAGAGAGTTTTAACGGAACCGCCGTACGAGGTGACGGAAACCGGTTGGGGGGAGTTTGAGATTGGGATCGAGATTAAATTTCGCCCGGAAGTTGGCGAGGAGAAGGAGAAGCTGATGGCGAATTTGAAACTGTTCCCGGACGCGGACGAAGTCGCGAAAAGCGGACCGCAAACGACGAAGAAACCTTTAGTGGTGGAAAACAGAGAGGAGCTGATCTTTCACAAACCGAGGAAAAGTTTTTGGGAGAAAGTGGTGAAGAAAAGTAAACGAGTTTTAGAAGAAGAGGACGGGGAGGAGGACGACGAGACAAACAACAACAACAACGCCGGCGGCGGCGGCGGAAGCGATGGGAAGAAACACAAGAAAGTCACGTTCGCGTACGACGAGTGCGAGGCGAAATCGAAACACGAAGCGCTGTGGAAGCAAAGAGAGGCGAAGATGAAAGACGACGAGGAGTTGATGAAATTGTGGTGCGCGCAGAAAGTCACCGAGGAAAGGTGTCGCGTGTTGAAAGCGCAGTTGATGGTGTTGGAGGGGCAATTGTTGGACTGAAATTAAAGCACTGCCACGAACGCGACCGCGAAGGAGAAAGCGCATTAAAGCGTTTCCCGAAAGTAAGGTTATGTGTAGTGGAGAGTCCGAAAAAATCGATTTTTGCTTTGTGTGTTTTTAGTTAGTTTGTAATAGTATCATTTGTATGACATGAACGAGAAGGTATTTTTCGTGTCCAAATTGTTGTTAGCAGCGCAAATCATTCGCATCTTCTCATCGTCCATCACTCTTTGCCGCTTTTCCTGGCGACAAATTCTCGCGTCATCGCCGCTTCCACGCACAATCCGGCGAACAAAAAAACTAAAACGGATTCGCCGCAAATCGCCGCGGCTTGAGCGAACGCGGCGAAGGATAACTCGCCGTTGTTCGAAGCGACGTCCATGAAGACTTCCGCTTGACCGACGCCTCGAACTAAACCAAAAGCACCAATGACGCCACCTTTCAGTTGGAAGTCGTCGATGTTTTCTCTCACGGCGTACCTGTAAACGATGCCGAAGAGCGCGCAGGACAACGCCGTCGCGCCTACGTCGGCGAATTGGTTAAACGCGTTCCCGCTGAATTGCGACAAGGCTAACGGCAACGATAAGAGCACGCCTCCGATGGCAGATATGGTAGCTGCTTTCGCGCTTTCAATCCGATCGAGATCTTTCTTTTGTCTTCTCTCTGCCTCGTTTCCACCCGAACCTTCTAATCCTTCCTCTCGCAACCGTTTCGTCTCTTCCGCCGCTTTGCGTAAATTTTCCTCGGCTCTTCGCATCCTCTCCTCTTGAATTTTCAACTCATCCATCGCCGCAGACTCCGCCTCCGATTGCGCGGAAACCACTCGATCGGTCGTTTTCTTAAAAGTCTCTCGCAGTTCGTTCTCGTTGCTCGTTTTCAACTTTTCGATGGCTTCCGAGGCGACTTTTTTGCTCTCCGCTTTCAACTTTTCAATCTCCTTCAAAACGTTCGGGTCAGAGTCGATTAAATCGGTGATTTCTTTCGGATTGATGATGTAATCGTCGATCTCTTGCACCGATTTAAACGGATTGTTGTTGTCGTTGTTATCATTAAAATCATTCTTCTCGTCGTCTTTTTCGTTTCCGCTTCCGCTCGGCGTCGCGCTGCACGCGAAGAACGTTTTCGTCGTTTCTATCCGCTTCGTGTTTTTTTTATTCCATCCGCCCCCGTCGCTTTGCAACGACGAAAAAGTCGACGAGGAGCGCGACGAGGAGCACCGATTCGAAGTCGACGCTTTTAAAGAAGACCTCCGTCTGGTTCTGCTCGAAGAAGCAGCAAAAGCGACGACGACTTCGGTGGTCGTGGTGGTACTCGTCACCATCTCAAAACTCTTCTTTATTTATTTTTTCTGAGGGACTCCGACTCTGGAATTTTTTTTGTTTGTTTGTTTGTTTCGAAGAGGAAGAGAGAGAAGAACCAAGAAAAGCCTCATAACAAAAGAAAAATCGCAAGCTTCTTTTACGAATACACATTTCGCATCAATAAACACTCATCATGGTTCGAGGTCCCAAGAAACACTTGAAACGCTTAAACGCGCCGAAGTCGTGGATGTTAGATAAACTCACGGGCGTTTTCGCGCCGAAGCCGGCACCGGGTGCGTCGTCGTCGACGTTTAGATTTTTCTCTCGCTCTTTTTTTTTTACGCGTAAAAATTTGTGTGGGGAAGAAGAGGGATGTAGGTGAAGTGGGTGAAGATGGATGCGTGGATGCGCAGAAACGATTGAATTAAGCGCTTAAAGAGTGTTTCCGTTATTCGATTGTTGCATCGCGAGCATCGCTCTGCCTTCGCGTCGTGTTCCTCTTTACGCGGAACCACATTTTGCGCTGCGGCGGAAAAAAATCTCTTCGCGGGATGGTGGTTTTTGCGTGGTAAAAAAGCCGGGAAAGAGATGGATGGGGCTTGATAGATGCGTTTGGAACGAGCAGATTTGCGCGAAGATGTGTTTGTTTCGCTCGAGTATCGCGCGTCGAAACGTTGGAGTCGTTCGGAAGACTGTTCGAGACGCGATTGCAGATTGCGCTCTTCTCGAGCCGTCTTTAGGACTTCTCTTTCTCGTCTCTCTTCTCTCGTGCAAATTTTTCTTTCGACTCGCTTTAAGAACAGAACATAAACTGACCCGAATGATTTCATCCTTCTTTCCTTCCACACGCAAACAGGTCCGCACAAGTCTCGCGAATGCCTCCCGTTGTGCTTGATCTTGAGAAACCGTTTGAAGTACGCGTTGAACTACAAGGAAGTCACGACGATCCTCCAACAACGCTTGGTCAAGGTTGACGGCAAAGTGCGCATGGAGAAGTGCTATCCTTGCGGTATCATGGACGTCGTCGAAATTGAAAAGACGGACGAACACTTCCGATTGATGTACGACCAAAAAGGTCGATTTGTCGTGCACAGAATCACCGGTATTGAAGCGCAATACAAGTTGTGCAAGGTGATCAAGAAGAAGTTGGGCGACAAGGGCGTTCCGTGCGTGCAGTTGCACGACTCGAGAACCATCCGATACCCGGATCCTTTGATCAAGGAAGGTGACTCCGTCATGGTTGACATCGCCTCCAACAAAATCACCGACTTTGTCAAGTTTGACGCCGGTGCTTTGTGCATGGTCACTGGCGGTAGAAACGCTGGTCGTGTCGGTATCGTCAACAGACGTGAAAAGCACAAGGGCTCCTTCGAAGTCATTCACTTGACCGATGCCGCTGGCCAACATTTTGCCACTCGCTTCTCGAACGTTTTCGCGATTGGTACCGGTAACAAGCCGATGGTTTCTTTGCCGAAGGGCAAGGGTATCAAGTTGACCATCCTCGAAGAGCAAAGAAAGCAAGAAGACAACTAAGTTTTACGCGGATTAAAATTTATGTAGTCTTTTATAGAGGGTGATTATAGAGAGGGTGAAGAGAGAGAGAGGGAAAAAGATGAATCGGAGACTGATTCAGTGAGGAGGAGGGAGATGCGTAACAAAGTGTTTGTTGCCTCGAACTCTGATTCGCTGGACTTCTCGCGAAACGACGATTCTTGTTCTTTTCTTTCGCAACAACAATAGCAAAAACAAGAGAGAGAGAGAGAGAGAGGGTAAGAGAAAGGAAGGAGAGAGAAGAGAGGTGACCATAACGCGCGAGAGAAGAGTCGCGAAACAAACATAACAACAACAATATATAAATCTGTATTGAACTTTTTAGATAGAGCTGTTTTTCAATAACGAGGAAGCACCTTAAAAACACACATATAATAACAAAACGATAATAAAAATATCTCGCGTTCGCTTTCAGAAAGGCAACTTTTTTCCACGAGAGAAAAAAAGAACTCTCTTCATTTCCACACTTTTTATAAACACACTTACACACACTACTTCTAATAACAATAATAACAATGTTCGCTCACGCCACCACTTCGCTCGCGCTCTGCTGCGGGTTACCGTTCGCGGCGGCGGGAGGAGGGTTACGAAACAACAACTTTCAAAACAAACAAAAATACGTTCGTCCGCTTTTGATGGAAAATTCTTCTCTCGTCGCTAAACGAACTTCTCCTCGTCAGCATTATTCTTCTCCTCATCTTCGAAAGAGAAGAGTCGCGGTGACGAGATCTTCTTCGGTCGCGGAAAATCCATTCACCGTTCTCCAATCGGAACTCTCGGATTTACAAAAAGTCTCGTCGGTTTTATACGACACGAAGTCGGCTTTGAACGAATTCGGCGCGTTGGGCCCGCAAGCCGCGACGGTCTCGCCGTCGATTTTGTTGAACGCGATACAAAAAGCGGAAAATTTCGATAAAGGCGCTTTGGAAGGAGCGCTGGTTTACGCGAAGGAGAGAGAAGAAGAAAAAGGAACGATGTCGAAAGAAGAAAAGTTGGAGTTGATCATCGATAAAGCTACGGTGAATTTAGCGGCTAAATTTGCGTCTCGAGTGGACGGGAGAGTGAGCGTCGAGGTGGACGCGAAGAAGTCCACCGCGGAGGCCATCGCGGACAAGACGGAACGGTTGCTGAAGATGTTTCGAGAGGTAAACGTGGAGACGAATAAGCTTTTGTTCAAGATTCCAGCGACGTGGGAAGGCGTCCAAGCGATCAGACAGTTGGAGAATAAAGGCGTACCTTGTCACGCTACCTTGTGTTATTGCTTGGAACAAACGGCGTTGGCGGCGAAAGCCAACGCAAGCTTGATTCAGATTTATTACGCCAGAATCAACTCGTACGGAGGGGATGCCTTGGCGTTGGCGCAAGATACGAAGAGCTTCATTCAATCTGTCGCGAGTCCGAGTAAGATTTTAGCGGCTTCGATTCGTTCCGCCGCGGACGCGAAAGCTATGGCTGGGTGCGATTTCATTTTGTGCAACGAACGAGTATTGAAAGAGTTGAATGGCAACGCCGCCGGCGGCGTGACGGACAACGTGCGTAACGCGGTTGGATCGAGAAGTGTGGACAAATCCTTGGCGGACTCGTTCACGAAAGAGTCATTCGAAGCCGCTTTGAAAAGCTCGCCGGCGAACGAAGCGATTCAATTGCAGCTGCAAAGTTACTTAGCCGCGCAAAAGCAATTAGAAACGTACGTCGAAGAGTTCGTCGGTTTGAATTGTTAAACTTTTTTTCCTTTAAACGCTGTTGTACATGTAATATCAATTTGATATATCTGATAAAAGAATCTACTGCTACCTACGTGCGATGCATCTTTCTCTCTCTCTCTCTCTTTCTCACTCTTCTCGTATCTACTAATTCTAATCTTTAATCGAGTGCGATTTTCGTGCTTCCAACGCTCGCGAGGAATCGCGCCTCGCGGTGTTTCTCCGATAACACACCGCTACCATCGCTACTCTTACTCTCCTTCTTTCCTCCCATCATTCTTTGCGCGATAGCGGCGGATCCGTCCAGTTCTGCGACGATGTTGTTTTTCTTCTTCGGCTTCTCGCCTCTCTCGTCATCCGCGTCGCACTGCCACACTTCCACTCGTTCAATCGTCATCGTTTCGTTTTCAATTTTGACGTTTGAATCCTGCTCGTCGTTCTCGTATCCCCACCCTTCGTAGGTCATCCCGGTTTTCCTCGTCGTCAAGTGCTCCAAATGTTCGTCGATGTGCATCGCGAAGTGTTTCGGAAACTCTTTTCCCCCGAATCCCAATCCATTCGGGAAACGTTCCGAAACCAAATCTCTACAACACCACACGTAGTGGCCGTCGCTACTCGCGCTCGCCAGATATTTCGTCGGTTGTCTCTTCGCTTTTTTTGGCGCCTGCTCTCTCGGAAACGTGAAAAGGTAGCTCTCGGACGTAGCTTTATAGTCCATCCAATCCGTTTTGTTCGCTTTCAAACCTTCGCCTTTCGCGAAACTAATCAAAGCACCAAAAATCTCTCCTTTCCTCTCTCTCGTCTCGACGGCGATGCAAAAGCTCGTCACCTCGTTCTTCATCAAACAATTAATCAGTTGGTTATACGATAACCCGTCTCTTCTGCTATCGAACGCCAATCGCCACGAGATTCGCAAACGTTTCGGAAGGTTCCACACGAGGCGCAAAATCATCTTTCGACTCAACAGCAGAGTGTTTTTCTCCTTTTCCTTTTCCGTCGTCGTCTTCATCGCGTCACCATCTTCATCGTCCTCCTCGTCGAAGAGTAAAACGCACTTGTGTTTCGGCTCTCGACGAACACGACTACGAGTAGTAGCCGCGACAGAGGAGGAGGACGGCGTTGACTCCGCGGCGCCCATATTTGTTGCGCTCTTGTAAAACGCGTGGGGAAGTCTGATGAAGAGTTTCACATTTAGATACGAATTACCGTTAGAAAAAAACGAGAAAAAAATGTCTCCTCCGAGAGAAGAAGAAGAAGAAGAAGAGAGCGCCGTCGCGCATGAAACCTTCTTCCTGAGCAGACCGTCGTCGTCGTCGTCGTCCTTGAGCGGAGGAGGAAGCAGAAACGTGTTCGTTCGCATCGATCAACCTCATCACAAAGATGATAATAATAATAAAAGAGTAAACTTGCTTCTGATTTTCTCCCACGGGTTACACGAACACTCGTCGCGGTTCGAGAAGACGTTCACGTTTTGGGCGAAGCGAGACTTTAACTTTGCGTGCGTGTCGTTCGACCACATCGGACACGGACGGTCGGACGGGTTAAAGTGTAAACATCAGATTGAGAGTTTTGAGCAGTGCGTGGAGGATTTTCGGGCGGTCATCGCTCACGCGCGAGAACGGTTTGGATTTGACGTTCCAGTTGCACTCGCCGGGGTGTCTCTGGGAGGCTTGTTCGCGTTGCACGCGGCGATGACGTACCCGAAAGACTTTTTCTTTGCGATCGTGTTAATCGCGCCCGCGATTAACGTGAAATGGACGGCGCAGAAAAAAGCGTTGGCGCTGGTCGGGGAGGTGATTGCGAGAGCGACGCCGAATATGAAAGTGGTCCCGGCGACGACGCTGGAGAGTTTGACCGAAGACGCCGGGACGGCGAGAGAGTTCGAGGAAGATCCTCTCAATTACGTGGGGAAAGCGAGAGCGAGGTTTGGGAACGAAATTCTAAAAGCCATGAAAGGATTGGAGAAAGCGAGCAGAGAGGGACGTTTGGATGGGATATCGAGAAATGTGTTCGCGGTGCACGCGGAGAAGGACGCGGCGACGTGCGCGGAATCTACCGAAAGGTTGTTCTCGCGCTCGTTGAAATCCATCCCAAACAAACAGTTCGTGAAGCTGACGCACACTAAAGGACATCTGCTGCTCCACGAACCCGGGTGCGAGTGGACGAGAGCGTTGATTGGACGGTTTTTATTGGAAGCCTTGATGATGACAAATGACGACGCTCGCTCCTTGAAACCAAACGACGTTTTGTTTTCTTCCGTTTCGAAGAATACGACGAGAACGAAAACAACATTTCCGTTCACCGTCGAAGAAAAACAAGAAGAAGAAGAAGAAGAAGGGAATCCTGCGGCGATTACTAATAATGACAACAACAACACTAGCAGCAATACTAACGATAGCAACAAAAAGTACTTCCAAGCCGTGGACGGGAAACGGATTCTACTCGCGAAGAGTCGATTGTAAATTAATAATAATACGAGTAATAATAATAATAATGCACGACTGACTTCACGAACAAAACTTTTTGCATTTTTTGTTTTTAGGGTTTCATAAAAAATGGGGTTACTTTTGGGCGACGATTCGCCTTCGCGCTTTCTTTCTTTCACCTCGCTTCATATAATCGGCGCGCGCGCGATACTAAATAAGATTTCAAACGACGAACAAAAGCGAAGCAAAAAGTAACAACACACCGTGTCATAACTTTTAAAACAATGGCGGAGGAAGAGAGACAACTTTTGACGGACGCGCAGATCGATAAACTGACCGTGGCTGGTTTAAAACAGGAATTAGATAAAAGAGGCGTCGAGTACGAGAAGAAAGACTTGAAAGCCACTCTGGCGGCGAAATTGAAGGAATCGTGCAACAACAAAGCGGCGGCTCCAACGGCGACGACGGAAGAGAAAGAAGAAGAAGGGAAAGAAGAAGCCGCGACGACGAAAGCGAAGAAGAGAAAAGCCGCGTCGGAAGAGCCGAAACAAGAAGAAGAAGAAGAACGAGAAGAAGAACAAGAAAAAAAGAAGGGCGTTTCGATCGCGAAGAGGACGAAGAAATCAAAGAAGGAAGAAGAAGAAGAAGAAGAAGAGAAGAAAGAGTTTTCCGACGACGACG
>Ga0255765_1003230_pt1 | contig 17639 bp, 6 predicted proteins | sample 041ome_8_FD_179965 | JGI IMG/M metagenome (GOLD analysis project Ga0255765, IMG submission 179965) | Coastal salt marsh microbial communities from the Groves Creek Marsh, Skidaway Island, Georgia - 041407BS metaG (version 2) | ecosystem: Environmental > Aquatic > Marine > Intertidal zone > Salt...
ATACGCTCTAAGAAATGGATCCGTCGAATGTAACGACGCGGAAGACGAAGAAAACGATCATTTAAACGCGTCCACGCCGAGCAGGAGAGACGTGCTCGCATCCACGGCAGCGTCCATCGTCAGTGCATCTTCGCTTGGTTTCGGTTTTCCCGCCTTTGCGGCGGCTGCATCTCCTGCCGTAACGAATACCGTTTTCTTTGATTTTGCAGTCGATGGACAAAAAATCGGACGCGTCGTTGTTGGCGTGTACGGCGACCAATCGATCACCGCGCGGAGGTTCCTCGCGCTTTCGAAAGGGATCCAAGGGCTCTCTTACCGACGAAAAGCAATCATTGGGATCGAGGAGAACGAGGATGAAACGATAGAGACGCCTTTGTGGATCACGTCGGCGCCGATTACAAAGTTTGAAGCTCCCGGGACGGGTGATGCGATTAATACCGTGCCGGGCGGTTTAACGAATGAGGAGTTGTTGAAGGATTTAGGTAAAGTGAAGCACGACCGAGCAAATTTAGTGAGCGTTCAGGTGAGAGACGATCCGAGAATGCCAAAGCCAGAGCCGAAATCAAAGTTGGTGTCGAACAGGGGGAAGTTTGAGAGAGTGTATGAACCGTTGCCGCCGGAGCCAAACGGGACGAGTTTTTCAATCACGTACGCGCCTTCGGAGGATTTAGACGTGACGAATGTGGTAGTTGGGGAAGTGATTAGTGGCTTTGATATTTTAGCGCAAATTGGAGCACTGCCGACTGTGCCAGATAACAGTGATTCGCCGTTTTTCCAGGTTGCGAAGAGCATTGGAGATAAAAGAGCGTTAGTTTCAGAGAAGAGCTTTGGGAAACCATTCGCGAAGGTCACGTTGTTTAATTGCGGGGAGGTGTCGACAAAACCTAATGACGAAGAGGTGAAGAACGAAGATCAGTCTCAGTAAGTAACCAACCGTTAGCACGCCTTTGTACGTATCTATATTTATGCGCTATTTATACTACACATCTATGAACTATTGCTAAATAAACTCGCAAACTTCACCAAGAGACTGGATGGTACATTCGCCGCATTGTTCGTCGTTTCCGCGAGCGCATAAGATAAAGTCGCCGCCGACACGTCTCCAAAAGTGTCAATGGCAAGACGCGTTGCGGCTTTTAAAACAGCAAGAGACGGTAATTCGAGTAACCTTGAATACGCGCACATCAATTCTCCGCCTCTACTTTGCTGAGACTCATCATCTTCAGATGCGGCAATCGCTTTCGCAATATACGCTCTCGTTCTTTCCTCGATCAAAAGCTCCGTCGATCTTCGAATGGCGTTGATCAATTTCGCTGGAATTGCCATCGTCGCAAGCGCATCGTTTGAATCGTCTTCTATGTTACTCGTGTTGCGTACGCGCGAGATAAGCTTTGCAAATGATGTCGCTTTCGTTGTGTCTCCAAAATTCGATTCGCTGGTGAAACATCGAGACTCTAGAAACGTCTCCAGAATTTTCACATCCGCGGTAAACGCCGTAAACTTTCGAACGTCTGCTTCGCTGATCGTGCATTCATCATCAAACGCATCTGAACACGACGTGGCGAGATGTTCGAGCGCGCTGTATAAATCTACGTAACACGGCAACGCATCCGGAATCTCGCGTCTCGTGCACTCCCGCTGGGCAGCTTTTGAGAAGTTTACACGATCAATCCAACTTTTATCAATCCTGCTTCGTTTGAAATCCGGCGGTAACAAAACTGAGGCGTTGGATAAAGCATCAAACCCAAACAATTCAGAGTGCGTCCGCGGATTCAAATTCGGCCCGCCGCCTTCGTTACGAATGAGCTCAACGTCGAGAGATGCGGAGCTTTTCACCCCGCCAGTAACTGAAAGGAAGGAATCGATGATGGGCGGGCGCAAAGACGCCGCGTTTACGTCGTCCGATGCGTCGTTACTTTGGACTGCGATATCGCCGCGAAGGCGTTGCATGACTGGTATTTCCAAGTTAACGATTCGATTTTTCGCATCTCCTCCTCCAAATGTTCTCGATGTCGGCCAGAGATTTTTTGAAGTCACGCGAATTTCTCGTATGGTTTTCGTGTCGGGCGCTAAACATGGCGTCGTTGTTTTGATAGTTTTATATTTCCTTCTGTTTGCATCTACAAGGACGTCAATTTCCACCGGTGCAGAAGTTTGTGATTTCGACTCGATATCAACTGTAGTTAAAAGCCGTTCGCGACTCGCTAGCACGTACAGGTGTCGAAATGCTTGGCAGTGGCAGCGGTGGTCGTTTGTATCAGTTGGAAATCTCGGGTACATGGCAATCAAAAGATACGCGACGGCATCATTTTCGGTCGAAAACGTTCTTGCGGCACCGCCGAGGAAGAGAAACCCAATGGCAGTTTGAATCGCCATGTGTGCACCATAAGACATACCACTTTTATTCTTATCCTTGTCTTTGTTTGGGCTTTGCGCTTGGTTTGACTCGGGCGCTTCAAGTCTAGCGCGCAAGTGTCTGAGAAGTCTTAACGTAGGAACGTCGCCAGTACCCGCCATGACAGCGGCCGCAGCCATCGCGCAGCATCCGACGCATTTTTCCAGAGTTGGTCTATCTACAACTGCTTTACGTTCCCCAGCATTCAAAGCCGCTTTCTTCCATTCAAGAAATTGTAAACAGTAGTGGCGCAAAGTATTCGCTGCCGTTTCGTCCGCCGTACCCGCATACCGAAGTCCCAAGGAAAGACACGCGCCAGCGATGGCGTGGACGCGAGCCTGCGCTTCCGCTTCACGATCTGGACCTTCTCGGAAACTTCTCGGTTGTTCGTCATCGTCGTCATCGTCTCCTTCTCTAACATCCCCGTTCAAAGTATTGCTAGATTTTTTCACAGTCTCACTCGTTTTTATGTACCCTCGATCCAAGTCTTCAGCCGACCGTTTCAAAAGGACAGGACAGTTTGACTCAACCCATCTCCTCGTTGGTCGGACGGAATCCCACAGAATGAGCGATCTGGCAACGACACGAAGTAATACGAAATCAGGTTGCGTGTGATCCAGCTCGTATCGTGTTGATGGGACGCACAAATGTTCCGTCGCATCTTCATCGTTTGTTTTCAAGTACATCAACCCGAGCGCTAACATCGCACCAGGGGCAGAAAGGTCCACGTTAACCACGTTACCTTCCAACACGTACCCGTTGTTCATCGAACTACTTCCACCTGCCCCAACACCTCCATTTTTACCATTCATCATGATATCGTCTTCCGCTTGATATTCATTTTCTTCGAAAGTAGCAATGACTGGGTCGTAATTAACATAGCTATCGTCGATGCGTTTGCTGCCGCCCGAAGTACCATCGCCGTAATAAATCGATGTTTTGCGAAGAGATGGTCCGTTTGCACCTCCATAATTACCAGAAAATCCTTTAGCGTGCGCGGAACCTCCAATAGCATACCGTCTCAAACGCTCCTTAATTTTCAAATCAGCTAGACCGATGGCGTTATCCCCTAATCCTAGAGTGGTCAATCCGAGGGCAAAGCCAGCGGCGAGCGTATAACCTTCGCGGCCGAAATCACCACGCTCTCCGGACGGCTGCGCACCGATTTCAGCTAAAAGAATTTCAACCATCATTCTATCCGCCGTGCCTTCGTGTAAAATACCAACCGAAAGCAATGCGGCAGCCTGAACGAGCGCCGGAAGTTCGAGCTCTGGGAACGATAATGGATGGCGAGCTGGTAAGTGCAAAAAGCACAAGCGCGCCGTGGCCGGGTCAGCGGTACCTCGATTTGCCGCCGCTACACCTATTAATGCCGCTACAGTTGTAGCTTCATGTTCTTGCGCTAAATATCTGTACAAATCTGTCGCGGTCATTCTAGAGAGATGGCCGTTCAAACCAAGCGCCATGAGCGCACCAGCGTGCGAGTGACTCGCTTGCTTTGGTCGATTAAAAACAATCCAAGAGCGAGTAACTTCACCATCGCCGTTATTATCACTGCTAGTGCTGAATTCAGAATCTCCGTTCAAGTCATTGACTTCGTTGGCTCCTTTCAAAGCTAAACCACTGGCAACACCGTTGTGAAAATCAGGCCAGTCCATAAAATCCGCCTTGGCTTTCGGATTCGCATTCAAATCTAATCTTAATATCGCGTTTCTTTGCGCCGGCAGAGTTCCCGAAAAACACAATTTTGGAACTTTCAATGGTTCTGTAGGTTTTGGGCGTAAAGTTCTGAGAGTCGCCGCACCTCTTCCTACCGGAGCTGCAGATGTCCGAGTGGCGCGCGCCCACAACTTTGCTTGTTGCTGCGTCACTGCGTCTGGATCACTAGCCGCGTTCGGGTCATCTTCATTTACATTTGATGCATTTTGTCCTTCTTGATCGTCATCCATATCATCTACATTTGATGTATTCGGATTTCCCAGGTATATAGGCGCTGGGCGCGCCGTGGCAAGAAGATTCCTCAGCTCGACGATGCGCCTATCTTTTGGAAACCGAAGCGGACCGACAAAAGCTTCTATGTGATCCATTCCATCATATGCATCCAAAGCGTCGTCATCTGCTTTCAAACCGGTGGCAGATGATGATGATGCAGAAGCTCGCGCAGAAGCATTTTGCGTACCGAAACTATCGTCGTCATCGTCGTCATCGATACCGTCTCGCGATGATTCAATTTTCCTATTCGCGATAGCGTACATTTTACGATTCGCAGCCGCGTCGCGCATAGAAAGCTCTGCCATATCATCTCTTCCGATCAGGACATACGCAGACGATGGCCAATTTTTTGGCGGATTTTCGCGACTTAAACGTAACGCTGATCGAAAACACAACTGTAAACCGGATGGTAAACGTGCTATTCTCGCGAGAGTAAAATTTCTCTGCGCAGCCAGATAGGCGAATCGGTTCGACGCTTCGAGATGCCTAGAAGCAAACTTCTCTTCACTTTCGGGACTACTCGCGTCGAATTTATCGCCAAGAGCAGCAAAATCACGCGCTGGAGAAAGTTCATAGCAGCATCGAAGGACATCATTAGCCCAGTTGCAAATGCTCGCAGAACTCAAATCGTTTCGATACATGTCATCGCAAACAACCCTACCGAGAACCTTTGGAAGGTATTCTTCTGTCAGGGTGCCTTTCAAAGCCATCCCGCACGCTTTGATCATATCAAAGATCTCATGTTCGCCAGTATTCTGATCCACAGGCAACAACATCGGATTGCCGCATTCGAGCGAATGATACGCGAGTAAGTTGTCATTTCCTAATCCTGAAGCCAACTCCCTGATAAGCCCGCCGAGTTTTGAGAGAGTCAATCGCTGCGTCGTATCGAGCTTCGCGCATTCATACGCGACATGCAAAGCTTCTAAAAATGCATTTGGATCGCTCAACAAAGGCGAAGATATTGATTGGCCCGAGGTTACTTCTGTAGTTTGTCTAATGTGCTCCATTCTATTCATTTGTTTTGACTTCGTGGAATCACCTCTATTCTCACTCGCATCAACAGATTTTCTGTCTCTGAGCTTTCTCAAAAAGGCAAAGGAGTTTGCGTATTTCGAATGCATATCACTTTCTACGGTAAATTGCCAATTTGCATCACCGTCTTCTAATGATACCATCTCGTTATTGATCTTGTTTTCCTTCTCGTCTCGCGACGTTGTTGCCATTGCGTCATCTTTCTCCTCATCAACTCCTAGAAGGAACCCGCACACCTCTTTCGCTACGGCACAAAAGCTCGCCCATTCAGCATCTGATTGCAAAGATCCCGAGGGATACTTCTCATAAAATCTACGCAAAAGTACATTCTTATCATCGTTTTCAAGCATAGCATCGACGGCGTTTCTCACGGCTGGATCCGATGGAGGGCCAGGTAGAATACATCGAAGCGTCCGTCTCCTCGCATCTTCTGCGACGTCTACATTAACACGATTCCCTATCGAGCCCCACACTTTGCCCGTGCACCTGATTGCAGACTCGTATGGACGGTCGACATTTTCTCCGTCATCGAGTCCTTGTCCACGTTTCTCTTCACTGGAGTGCAAAATTGCCAAACGACACACCTGGACGTCTTCGCTGTCGGCATTGCGATACAATTCAACGCATTCGTCCTCGCCGACGACGAGAATATCTAAATATGGTGCTCTGGTCGACTGAACGCTTGCTACTGAAGCACACGGCGTTCTAGAAACCACCCAGTTTTGCGCGGACTTTTCGTGGCGATTATTTCTTTTCTTCGTTTTGTCCATCATCATTGGCAGCAAATCGATACTCGTGCGCATTTTGATCTCAGGGAAACAAAAGTGCAAACGTCTTAAGCCGCACGCTCCCGTCGACTCCGCGAATTCGACCTCCCTTCCTCTCGCTTTAATGAACTCTACGTTATCTTGCGTATTCGTAGGTTCTGTCCAAGCTTCAAACAGCGCCACACACTTCTCTCGATAAATTAAGTTCGTCGCTAAATCCGCTTCGATATCAATCGAAGACGGGTCCGCTACCGTTTCTGCTCGAAACACGCAAAAAGTGTTCGATGTGACATTTCTACACACGATGAGCTCGTCGTCTAAATCACTCCAAACAATCTCTACGTCAGATATATCTGCTTCAGTAGTATCATCTCCATCGCCGCCTATTCTCTTCAGCTCGTGTGGCGCGTCAGTCGGGTGCTCCACCAAAAACAACTTCCCATCATCTTCCCTCCTAAATACCAAACCAAACGCGCACGGCCACATTTCCCGACATCCCTCCGGTCTCGGCACGTCCAAAACTTCCCCTGACAACGGATTATACACCAATACGCCATCTTCATGCAACGCGCACAAACTCGCCGCGCCTCCAGCTTTCCCGCTCTTTCTCGAAAGCCCGAACCGGCAAAACTGAACGTCTAACACCTCGCTCGGAAGCGCGAGCTTCGCGCGAACCGTTTGCACGTGCGCAGCCGAAGAAGACATCCAAATTACCGTCGCGGCGTTGTTACTGTTGTCATTTCTGTTCCCGTTGATGTCTCTGTTGTTTGTACCTTTTTCGATTACGACGATTTCGTCGTGTTCCGCGTTGTGCGCTCTCGTCGCTTTCGTTCTTCTCGAGCACAATCGACTGCCCGGAAACATTAAAATCTTCGTATCCTTCGTTTCTTCCTTCGCATCTGAAAATGCGAAGCGCTCTCCGTGAACGGCGCGAAACCCTTTCGGAATTAACCCATCGAACTCGCCTCTCGACGCTGCCATCCTCATCTCTCTCCCTCCTCTCCCAAAACCGCCGTTCTTCTTTCCGCCGCGCGTCGTCATCGCGGTGAAAACATCGTCGCCGCGTTGGTTTTTCTCGTTGAAGTCGATGCTCAGCGTTCGAAACTTTTCACCGACGCCTCGCGTGGCTGTCGTTTGCGTCGTCGTGGATGTCGACAGTTCTTCTTTAACGCCAGCTGCGACGGCGGTGGTGGCGCCGTCTTTTGGCGGAGACGAGAGCGCTGGCCGGTCCATTTCTTCTCTCTCTCTCTCTCTCTTTATTACGCGCGCGCGTGCGAGTGCGCGAACGTTTTTTTTGTTTCGATTGTTTTGTTTTGATTTCAAATTTTTGAAGCTAGCGAAAAGGTTGATGTTGTCAATATGGTCATTAAGGAGAATAAATATTAGCAAAACTACTACGGCCGTTTCTTCTAACTAAGGAAAGCTATTGGATCGAAGCAACTCGTCGCATCGTCTCATCACCCACATGGCGTTGAAGATATTTTTATTGTACGAGTTCCTCCCGATGCTATTTTTGTTCCTCTCTAACATTTGCGGATTGGCTTTCGCGCGATGCCACTGGTAACCGAAGATGCAACGCATGGTGTCTAAAATGGAGACGTCGACTTGCCGTTTGAGTTCGTCTTTTGTGAGGACGGATTCGGAAACGTTCGGACCGCAGCCGAATTCGGTGGCGAATGCGCAAAAGTTTTCGTAGTAGACGTCGATTAATGTTTGACCATCGTCGAAGAGCGCCTCCTCAGTGATGGATGCGCAGATGAAATGGCCGAGGTCTGTGCCAGGCAAACCAAAACCGGACCATTGGAAATCAATAAGACCGCAGTCGTACGACGACGACGAAGAGGAGGCGGACGATTCTTTCAAGAATATGTTGCCTGCTTTCGGGTCGCCGTGCGCGATGGTGCGTTGCTTTCGAAGTCTTTCTGGAACGGAGGTGATATCGTCCACGTCGAACGGAAACGCTTCGTTTCCGATGGCTACCGCAACTTTTTGCAACCTTTCGCCGACGGTCTCCAAGTCGTTGGTTTTGGGCACGTGTTCGGCGATGTTTTTTTCAAAGGATTTTAAATACGTCTTCCATCGTTGGGGAAGGTTTGCGACTTGCTCATCCATGGTTTGCATGGACGGCTGCCAGTACGTTCCCGAGCGCCACACGGCGTTTTCTAATTCCCGAATGTGCCCTTCTGATTCTTTTAAATAGTTCGCATCTGGTAAGAAAAACGCATGCATTCTCGCTAAAGCGATAACTGCACTTTTTGCTTGCTCCAGGTTCAGCGATTTTTCTTGGTACCATCCGTCCTCGGGCGAGAAATCTTCTAAACACAACGCGAATTTCGAGTCTACCGAGGAATTTTTGTTGAGTTGAAACGCCGAGGCGTAACATCTAGGCACACCGACGCCGGCGGAGTGCAAAGCTCTCGCCGCGTTCGAAGAAAGGAACGCAGACTCAACGTAGAAAGACTGTACGTCGCGTCCAATCTTCATCGGAGCGGTGGTTTTCTTCAAACGGACGTGCGCGAGACTTTGCATGTCCACACGTTTATAAAATAACGATTTTGGCATCGTCGAGGTGTCCTTCCAGTCGAGGTGTACTCTAACCGCGTCGGACATCAGTCCTCGCACCGCGGTGTCTTCGTTTACCGAGTATGAAACTAATGCGTTCTGTGGGATATCACTTTCTCCACCGTTTTCGTTTTCATCGTCCGAGTATGCGCTTTTCTTACTCAAACTCGCACGAATCTCGTCACCTAAGTAGTCCACCGTCAACGGCGCGCCGTCCAAAGCTCTCGCAATGTCAAACGCTTGCGCTTTCTGAATATCACTCCTCGCGCATTTTTCATCAGAGAAACCCGCCTCTTTGCCAAACAAGACGCGCAAAGCTTCGCTTTCGCGCAGCTTGGCGCACATTTCAGCTCTCGTTGGCGTATTCTCTCTCGGCATGGACGCTATGATCCCAAGATTGTTTTCCACCGTTCTCGCGTCTTTACTGTGACACAATGGCGCCCCGAAAAAATCCGAAACGTACCCGCCGGCCGCCTTCAAAACAGCCTCCGGCGCGCAACTGTCCCACAAACAAGTCGGATGCATTAACGCGACGTCGGCTTTACCGAACGCCACGTTCACAATTTTACTTCCCGCGCCTCCAACTAAAGGTCTATCGATGTCCTGTAAATACGTTTTGTTTTCCTTCGCCGCTTCTGAGACGGCATCTACGCTCGCTTTCAACAACACGTTCTTACTATCCCCAGTAGTTATTGCAAATCGTTTATTTCCAATCATTTCGTTCGTGCTTAAGTACCCATTAGCCATTAAATGCTCGTTAAATACCCCGACGACGCCTTTATCGCTCTCCGGATCGTCCGCGCCTCCCATGCCGCACAAACCAAATAGAATCGCCGATTTCTCCTCGTCGTCTTTATCCACCTCGAACCCTTCCGAGCCTTTTGGAAACGGTAATCCAATTGCACCAGCCACGGCGCGTCCTCCCACCGAAATCCCAATCAAACACTGACAATTCTCCAACCTGCCTTCGACGAATTCGCGAGTGCCGTCGACGGGATCGACGAATACGCACACGTCTTCAATCGCCACCGCATCTTCGCCCTCTCGAAAACCAGCATCGCTCAGAGCTGCTTTTTGCACCGCAGCCTCCACGCACTCCCTAAAACTTACATCTTTCCGCAAACTCTCGCACCTCTCGCTATCCATCGTCGCGTCTTCGTTCCCGTCCTCCTCGCCGACGACGTTCAACTTCGTCCCGTACGCCTTCCTCAAGCTCCCAATAACCATCGCCTGCGCTTTCACGTCCGCCTCGGTCAGCGCCGAACGCGCGTCGCCTTCGATTTTCGACGTCACGGACAGCGAAGACCCGGACAAATTCGCCGCCGCTCTCACTCTTCGAATTTCTCGGCAGCCTCGATGCGCGCACTCGACGCAGTCGACGAGGAGTTCTCGCAAAGATATCATCGTCGTCGTTCGTTGTTGTTGTTGTTGTCCTTCTTCTTCTTCTTCTTCCGGATTTCCAAACACCGCGGAAACAACTCTGCCGTGCTGCTGTCGAGAATAACAACGAGCGTTGTTTCTTCGCGTTTTTTTCTTCTTCGCCAAGAAGGAGACGTCCGAGATGGTCTTCTTAAATCGAGCGCTGCTGAGATGCTTAAAACTTGTGCTGCGCGCTATCGTCGACCTGGAAGCGGCGAGTTGCATGTCGTTTTTTCTGATGGGTGCACCTCCTGTGTGCGTGTGAGGAAAAAAATCACCTAAAATGCGAAACCCTAAACGTATAAAATGCTGATTTTGGAGGTGGATGTGGAAGTCGAGGAAGCGCTCTTTTACGTAGTTCACAACAACAACGAACGCGCGCGCGCGCACCGAAAACGAAAACAACGCACCAATAATCGTTTTCGTCGTTATGCTTCGCGAGCGCTGCTCTGGCACATTCTTTTGAAATAGTATACATATATATACACACAGACGCACGGAGAAGCAACGCGCGAGAGAGCACTCTCTCTCTCTCCTTTTTTTTCCCCGCGAAAGGTCACTCTCTCTTCTCTTTAAATGAATCGAAGCGGAGGCACGACGACGAGTTCGTCCGAGTCTTCCTCCTCTCTCCTCCCGAAAGGCTCGTGCGTGGTGACCGAATCCGAGTCGTCCGAAATTCACTTGATATTGGTGTCGCCGGGGCGCGCTCCGAGAGCGCGGGTCGTGCGCGTTTGTCCGACTTCCGGTGCGCTTTTGAACGTGCGCGTGCCTTCTTCCTCTTCCCGCGGGAAAGACGATGCGAAGAGAGGAGGAGAAGAAGAAGAAGAAGGAGAAGGACAACATCGTCTCTTCTTCGAGTCCGACGCGGACGCGTTGAACCATTTGAAAGAACTCGGCAAGGTTAAGACAGCCACGAGATGCGCGTGCGTTTTGGGCGTGTCGAGACTGGGCGACCACGTCGGCGCGTTGGTGGCGACGAAGGTGCAAAAAGCGATGCGGTTACCTACCGGAGACGACGTGTTTCGGATTTGCGAGACGAGATGGATTAAAACGACTTCGATATCGAGTCCGGTGAGACAACTCACGGAGCAGGAGAAAGAACACGCGAGAGCGCTGATGGATTTTCCAATCGATGGGTTGCATTTTTACAGCGAGACGTTTGATTTGACGAAGAGTTTAGCGTTTCGAGATTTGCGAAGTTCTGGCGCTTCGACGCGACCGGAGGAGAGCGAGTGGGTGTGGAACCAGGCGATTGCAAAGCCTCTCAGAGATGCGTTGGGAGATGATGCGTCGTTTCGAGGATACGTCCCGGTTATGATTCAAGGTTTAGCGGAGTGCAGAGAGATTTTAGTGGACGCGAACGATCCGAAGAAAGGCTCGTGGCACTTTGCGGTGTTTGGGAAACGGAGTCGATTACACCCGGGGACGAGGTTTTTAGCGAGAGGAATAAACGAGGACGGGAATCCAGGGAACGAAGTTGAGATGGAGCAGATGGTTTGGCGTTCAAACAGTAATAGTAATAGTAATAGTGACGGTATTAGTGGTAGCAAGAAAACTATATGGACGTCGTATGTGTGGCGCAGAGGTTCCGTGCCGCTTCGATGGAAACAAGAAATCAAGCAAACCGTCGGAGACGCGCAAATAGAGATTGAAACTAAGGACACTTATAAGAATGCCGAGCGGTATTTTGCGCGGCTCCGTGAAAGTTACGGCGAGTGTAATCCTATCGCGTGCGTTAACTTGTTACGGATTGCACCTGGGAAACCCGAGGCGGAGTTGTCCAGACATTTCCACGAGTGCGTAGAACTGTGTCGTAACATTTTACCAAACGACCCAAACTTGACGGTGACGAATTTCGATTGGCACACGAACGTAAAAGGTATGGGCGATGCGAGTGCAGTTGAATCGATGTGGAAATTACTTCGCGATAAGATTCGACAGCACGGCTACGGCTACGGAACGTTCGACGAAGCTACTGGGGAAATGAAAACACTCAGGAAACAAGCAGGCGTGTTGAGATACAACTGCGCAGATTCTTTAGATCGAACCAACTTAGCCGGGTTCTTTGTTGCCGTTCAATTACTCGCGGAGCAAACGAAACGTCTAGGACTAGCAAACGTGCTCACTGACCCCGAGAGTACCTCTTTACAGTCAACGAAGCTCATGGAGAAGGTGAAAGAAGATCAATTCTTACGCTCGGCGGATGAAGATTTGAGCGCGCGATTGCCCGAAGGATGGGAGTCGCGATTAGACACGACGACTGGTAGAACATTCTACATCGACCACAACACGCGCTCAACTTCGTGGGCGCTACCGGACGATTTCGCAAAAGTTATCAACGAAGAGAAGAAAGAACGACAGACGAGACGCGAAGCGATTCTACAAAGACGTAAAGACGACGCCGTGATTCGCGAAAAAGAGAAAGAGGAAGCTGAGCGAAAACTGTTCGAAATGGGTGAAAGTACGAACACGTCTGAGCACTCAATATTTCCACCTTCCGAGCAAGACTCGTACGTCTGGCTTGATAGAACCGTGGATACTTTGCGAATGAACATGTCTCGAGCGGCGTTGTCAGCGGCGTCTGAAGTATACTTACAAAATGGGGATTTACACGCTTTGATTTACACGTCGACGCGGGCCTCGCACACGGCAATGATGCATTTGTTGGACGCAACAGCGAGTCACGATTCAAACTCGCGCTTCAAGTCTTCGCAATCAACGGCATCGAACCTGAGTATTAGCGTCCAGAGACGGTTCGTAAACCTGGTATCGGACGGGTTTCGTCAGACGCAGTTTGAGTTATTTTTAGGCCTTCGGAGGAAACATTATTTTCCAAGCTTGGCGGAAGACCCGCTGGAAGAAAGGAGAAGAGTGGTTAAGTCACGTGCCACGCTCGGTGGTTCATTGATAGAGGCACCGAGATGCGCCATTGATATAGTTCAAAACAGTGAAATGGTCGCGAAAGAGTCTTTCTTTCTCGGCGAAGAGTCTGGGTTATCGGATACTAGCAATACTTCTTTTTACGGTACCCCAGAAAGCAACGGTGGTGGTGGCGACAAAGTCTCGATCGATACATTTTTCAAATCCGCTTGGCCGTGTCCGCGGAGCTCCCGTTCGGAATCACTCTCATACGAGGTGAGAGAATTTGGTGGTCAAGAAAGTGGCAGCGGTGGTGTCGAGAACTGGTTGTTGCTAACCGACCCGAAAGGCGCGAATGAACGTTTTGCGCCCGGTCGTGTCCGGGTAAACTTTCTTTCTGCCAGTAAGAAGAAGAGCTTTTCTATCGTACTCAAGCTTCCAATAATTCCAACGCATGCAACGATGGCATTGCCTCTTCTTGAGTACGCCGGTCCGTTCGACACCGAAGAAGGCGCGTGGAAGTATAGCCAAAAGAGACTCGATGGGAATATCGAAGACGTAGAGTTTTGTGAGAAAGACGGTGCTATCGAGAGAGAGCATCAAAACATGAGCGCTGAAAATGTAACGTCGAAAATAAAGTTAACGTTTGAACCGCGCGCAGTTGGGACTTTACCGTCTGCGGAAGCGCTCACCATGGCACTTGGTCGCGTTGAAATTCTTGGTGGAGATGATAACGTTTCAACTTCAGACGAAGATTTTGTTGGTGCGCTGAGTCCAGAAGATGAGTCATATCTCGAACAGAACTCTTCTTTAGACGCCTACGAACGCGTTGCGGTAGAAATCGTCGAGCACGCAAGTGCTCAAGGTTTCGAAGATCGGCTCAATGCGAACTTGATGCTAGAGATTTTGCGCTTACGTCTGCGTTTGACGTCGAAGTTTCGCGATGCAAAGTTTGGGAACTTACGAAACGTCGATTCCCAGAAACTCGACCCAACGACCATGTTGCGAACGAGACGCGCTCGACGAATCTTGGAAAATCTTCGAATACAAAAAGAGAATCCAGTTAAGAATACCTCCGTCGGCAATACCGCAAGCGTCGCTCAAAACGTAGGCACTGGATCTTCCTCTATGGATACGGCGTCGAGCGCAACAACGTATTTTCCAGAAGCCCAAACGATGTCTCGATCGAAAACACCGATACTCGGCGGTGCGTTAACTTCATCCTCGAGCTTAACCTCCGTTGCTTCTGCGGCAGCGAGCAAGTTTGCGGGCTTTGCGAATTCAATTGCGAACACCGCAGGTTCGAAGCTCAGCGGTAGTTTGAAAGATTCAACCGAGAACATTGAAGGGTTATCCATCTCGAATAGGAATGAAACAACGAGAGGAGATTCCAACCACGGAAAGAGCGGAGTTAGCAGTGGCAGCCACTCTTCTCCAGAAAGAATGGCGTCTCATGTTGTCTCTATCTCACCAGTGATGGTAGAAAAGAAACGTTTGGACGACGAGAACGAACGACGCGTGTTAACAAAGCTTTCCGTCCTGCGCGACCTGGCGAAATCTTTAGACGAATTCACGGAAAGTCCTTCGCAAGAATTTAATCTATCTTCACCAAACGCGCAGTCTGCGAGCAATACTGAAAGCAACGACACGGCGGAAGCTATCGTCGAAGAGCTGAAATCGCGCTCGAGAGTGAAGAGAGAACGCGTGAAAGACGTGGTGGAAGAAATTCCAGACGACGCGCACTTTTTGACACTTCGCGGACGTCACATTTACTGCGCAGTTGCGTTTTCCGCGGCAAAGGGAATGTCGAGAAAGTCGTTCAGCGCACCGGGATCACCATCGTCTTCAACGATAGCATCAATACCACCAATAACATCTCGAACGATCGAAGTCGACGGGTTCAAATTCATGCCCCCTCCGATCCCGGTCCTCTCATCTTCCTCCTCCTCCTCCTCTCTCTTCTGGTGCCTCCGCGTCTCCTCCTTCCGCGACGAAACGTTAGAAAACGCCGAACACGTCGGGGACTTCCGCATCCCGCTTCTCAAAAACGCCCCCCGAACGCAACTCGCGTTCGATTTCGACGGCGGGCGGAAATCCGCGTTCGCGTTCGTCTTCGAGCTGGCGTGCGCGAACGCCTCTTCTGAGAGTCACGCGACGACGACCTATCACAGCTTACACTCGAGAGTGCAAATGTTTCGGTACGTCCCCAATGAATAGCGGTAGCGAAGTTGTAGCAAACAAAGCCGTTTAACGATAGCATTAACACCGTAACATCATTCATCGATCTTCGACGGCCCGCTTTCGTATGGCCCCTTGAAATCACATCTGACACCCCAAACACACACAACGCAAATCTTTTACGTAAGACGTCCGCAAAAGTATCTCGAAGAGTTGCACGCGGAGATACACTTCGAACCATCATGACCACACGCATCGTCGCGCCATCTCACCACGCCACGGTGGCGACGTTAAAGAATCATTCCATTTCCTCTCGTCGTCGTTACCGCGCGATGAGAGCGAGCCAAACGAAAACGAGCGCGTTTTATGCGCGGAACGAAGAAGAAGAAGAAGAAGAAGAAATCGATCGAACGCGCTTCTCGAGCGCGAAGCGAAGAGGCGAAGAGCGATGTTCGACGAGCGAAGAAACAGAGATGAATAACAACAACAACAACATAAACGCGAGAGTATTTGTTGAAGATGCCGGAAAGAAGGCACAATCGATGGTACTGGCGTCTGCGATGGCGCTGGTTTTGAACGGTGGCGTCGCGGACGATCGGTTCGCGACCGCGAACGCGATGGTGTCGTCTTCTTCGTCTTCCTCCGAAGAAGGAAAAGAATACGCGCGGAGCTTTGACGAAACGGCGCGGCGGCGGAGGACGTTTGACATCGCGGAGGCGAGTTCTAGCGAGCAAGAAGCATCGGACGCTGCGGCGACAGAGACGAACACTAGCGCAAACATCAAACCGGAACTCGGTCAGGGGTTCTTTAAAGACTTGGAGATTTTCATCGAGCGCGAACCGCCCATCGCGGTTGGCTTTCTCTTTCTGTTTCTCATAAACGGCGTGTGGGGGGTGATATTTACGCTGTTCATTCGAGAGACGAAAGCCGGTCCCGGAGGGGAGTTCGGGAAAGGTCTCGCCGCGTTGAGGAAGGAAATCGTGAAAGGGATATTTAAGTTTTTCGGAGGCGCTTTGGGGAGGTTTACCAAGTAGAGAGAGAAGAGGGCGGAGAGAGCCGCGAAGCAGCGTCTCGCGAAACGAAGAACGCTCTCACTCCGAAAAGAAGAACTCGGGACGTACGCGCGCGCGTGCTCCGTTAGTTGTAGCGCATTAATTAACACACGTAGCTTTATATATATATATATTTATATTTATGATCAACTTTTAATCAGATCTGTACTCTGCGCATGTTTACGCTAATACGTACGTACGAAAGTTCGTTCAGAGAAGAAGTTCGTTCAAAAGAGGTCGGTCAAACCTTTTCTCGGATCTCCACAAAACTAATTCGCGTGCGCGCGCACTAAACACAAAACGAATACACACGCACACACGCAAGCAATGGACGGCAACACAAACAACCGCGACGATTTCACGCGCGAGCGCTTTTCCACTCGCCCGAGCGATCCCATGCGCGACGGTTTAAACGCGTCTTCCTCCAATCGCGCCTTTCTCCATCCGGTGGAAGAAATACAAAACAACTCAAACCCGTACGTCCTTTCCGAACAAAAGAAAAACCACCTCGCGAACGTGTACGGCATCGCGTTGCCGGCACAATTGGACATCGAGAGACAGATTTTGCAAAACGTCGAGCGGTTACCGAATCAGCAAACGGTGAAGAGTAAACGGTTCGGGTTGGAGATTTTGAGCGGGAACGTGGATCGAATCGATTTTAGCGACTATTTAGGTCAGATGGATTTCGCGCCGGAGGCGAGGACGACCAAGACGACGCACGAGATCATGGAGCAAAGATTAGGATTAGGATTAAATGGACCGAAAGGGAGATGAAATTGTTGCTCGCGTTTTCTCATCATCATCAACAAAGAAGAAGAGGAAGCACGTGCACGGCAGCGATAACGACAACGACGATAACGACGACGACGACGATAAAATCATCGCCACAATCGTTATTATTATCGAGAGAAAAAAGCGAGTGTTTTCTCTCCTCGTCGAGGATGTTCTCGAGGTCTTTTTGTTTTATTAATAAACTCATTTACATAATACCATTACATGTTACAGTTACATATACGCGAGCGCCTCTCTTCGCTCGAGCTTCCATTTACCAATACTAATAAACATACGCTATATATTAACTAAACGCACTCTTCTATGTTCTCTTCACGTACGCCTCCGTTCTCAAAACGGCTTGAAAATCGCACTCCTCGCCTCTGTTCGCCCGAACGATGTCCAAATCGCACCGCCGCGTCTTCTCGAGTTTCTCCCTCTGCGCGCGCTCTCGTTCCAACACCTTCGCGTATCTCTCGCTGACACGCGTGACCGATTCGAGCAACTTTGTCAACCGCCGCTCGATCGTCGCGTCGTCTTCCTTCCCTTCTTCCGTTCGCGAACGATAAAGCTCGCGCTGTTTTTCATCCTTTCCTCTCTCTTCTCCTC
>Ga0255765_1003231_pt1 | contig 17638 bp, 10 predicted proteins | sample 041ome_8_FD_179965 | JGI IMG/M metagenome (GOLD analysis project Ga0255765, IMG submission 179965) | Coastal salt marsh microbial communities from the Groves Creek Marsh, Skidaway Island, Georgia - 041407BS metaG (version 2) | ecosystem: Environmental > Aquatic > Marine > Intertidal zone > Salt...
CCCGCACGCAACGCCTGTATACACGCACAAAAACCGCATCAGAATCACCGTCATCATCATCATTCATGATTGACCACCGACATCATCATCGCATCCATCGCATCGCATCGCATCGCATCGCATCGCATCGCACGCACCGCGGCGACAGCCTTCGGATCCTTCGCCGCCTTGGCGGACATCCCGCCCGACGACGCCCCCGCGCGACGTCCGATCGTCACCTCTTTAAAATCTTGGTGCTCCATGTCGGCGATGCGTCAATCACTGACGACGACGACGCCCGCGTCATGACGGCACCACCGTGTTGCTATATGTATACATCCATCAAAAACCACCCATCATCATCGGTATAGGTCACACATACGATGCACACATACGATGACTATAGACCTTCTACTTCTATACTATATGTATCTCGTACTATACTACAATTATACCTAATACGTATATAAACATGGTCCATGGTCCCATATCACGTGTAGAAAACGCCTATATACGCGATATAGATAGTATGAGAACACCTCCTCGTCCATCACCATAGATAGATGTCCAAAAACGATCGTGCATCTATGTGTCCAACCGACCTTTTTTACGCTGGCCCCATCAGGACCCCCTCGATGTCGTGCATAATCCACCAATCACGACCACGCCACCCCGTACTCAACCCCCCCCCAAACACCACATAGCGCGCACTACGCGTGCGCGCGCGCGTATCTTGCGCCCGCATTAGGTTAACAATTCGAATCGCGAATCCGAACGTTCGCGCGCATCGCGCGCGGCATTCCACGACGACGCGCACGCCTCGCGCACATTCGCGCGCATCGCATCGAGGTACGTGCGAGGCGAACGATATGGCACCGTACGCCGTACGCGCGATGACGTTTGGTGACGCGGACGCGCGCGCCACGGGGGCATGATGGCACATTCGAATGATGCACACGATGCGCGCGCGTGCGAGCCGTTGGCGCATGACGGGGGTTAACTACGCGACGACGACCGCGGGTGACGACGACGGTTCGTATAACGCGGCGTTGGTGCGGTGCGCGTGTACGCATCGCGCCGTACGGGCGAGCGTGCGGTGTGGCGACGTGTCGGGAGCGTGCGCGCACCGCCCGCGACGGGGGTGGTTTGGGGGAATCCAATGCGCGCATTGTGCGCGGGGCGTTTGAAATTGCAATGCGCGCGCGCGCGCGCGGTGACTGACCAACAGACGAATCGCGCGACGCGCGAGCGGTGCTTTCGTATTGTATACAGGTGTTGTCGTTGATTGAGTTTGACGGATTAATACTACTACTACTATAAGATGGTTTCGAAGAGCTCAGCGAGTGCGTCGTTGGCCAAGTCTGTGCCCGCCGCGCGGGGCGGCGTCGAGGACAAGAAGCCGCGACGCAAGCGACGCGACCGGGACAAGCCCAAGCGCGCGATGTCGGCGTATCTCGTCTTCTTGAGTCGTCACCGCTTGGCTGTGCAAAAGTCTCACCCGAACTGGTCCGTGACGGATGTTACCAAGGAACTCGCCCGACGATGGAAGGATGTGAGCGATAAGGAACGCGCAGAGTGCCAGCATCAATCCGACGAAGACAAGAAGCGCTACTATGAGCAAATGGCTGACTACGTGCCGTTGCCAGATGAAAAGGAGGAAGAGGCTCCGATCAGGTACGACAAGGATGGTAACCGCAAGCGTCGCAAGAAGGACAAGAATGCCCCGCGGAAGAACCGCTCGGCATACATCATCTGGGCGGCGGAGTACCGGGACAAGAACTTCCGTCCGAAGGCTGCCGCCAACGCGCCGGTGTCGTTCCGCGAGCAAGCCACCGAGCTTGGCCAAGCGTGGGCCATGTTGTCTGCGTCGGCGCGCAAGAAGTACGATGATGCTGCTGCGAAGGAGGCGAAGGAATACGCCGTGAAGCGCGATGCCTACTTGGAAGAGAAGAAGCAGCTCGCGCTCGCGGCTCGTGAAGCCAAGCGCGAACGGTTGCTCGCGGAGAAGCGCGCTTGGGAAGCGACGAAAGCCGCGGCGCAAAAGGTCAAGGATGAACGCAAGGCGGAACGCGCTGCGCTTAAGGATCAACGTGCCAAGGAACGTTCGACGGTGAAGAAGTCCAACGGTGCCGGAGGTTTGCCGAAGACTGGTAAGAAGCGTGCTGAAGCCACGAGCTCGGATACGATGGCGCGCATCAAAGCCGCCCTCGTGGGCGTCTCGAACGAAGCCGCGTGGTACAAGATTGTCGACAAGCACGCCAACGCGCCTGAGAAGGTGAACGATGCGTACAAGCAGTTCATCGCCAACGCGAAGCAAGCGCACTTCTCGGCTGATCCCAAGGCTTTCTTAGTCGCCGTGCTCGGCTACGACGAAGCGCAACAACATCTCCTTTAAGCGCGACGTCAAGACGCGCTCGCGTTGACCTTTTCTTCTTTTGACCATGTGACGACGATTGAAGGCGCGGACACGCGTCCATGTCGACAACGGTCATCGTCACCAATGAAACACACGAACATGTACTCACGCTCACACTATATCAATAATGATCTCACGGTTTTTCTCTACTACCACAACCGTTCGCTCGTCCAGTCCAGTCAACAAAAAAACGCATTCAATTCCAAAAGGCGTTTTTTTTTACACGCGCACCCGCGCCACAGACCGCGCCGCATGCCGCCGCACGCGGACGCGCCGCCGCGGCGTCATCGCGATAAAGATAAACGCGCCAAGCACCGCCTCGCGGCAGCGCTGCGCACGCTCCGGCTCGACGTCGACGCCACCGACGTCGACGCGCGGGCGGCGTACAAGTCGCTCGCGCGCGCGCACCACCCAGATAAAGGAGGCGATGCCGCAACGTTTCGTGCGATTGCGAGCGCATACGAGGTGGTGTGCGAGAGATTCGCACGCGAGCGTGAGGCACGGGAAAAGCTCGGTGGTGTGGTCGCTGGTAGCGGCGCGCGCGAAGAGGCGTGGAGCTCGAGCGCCGCCGCGGCGACCGCGCCGCTTGAGATACGTCAAGGTGAAGATGGCGCGAGCATCGCACCGAGTGGGGACTTGAAGCGTCTCGGTGACGAAGCTTTTGATGCGAGTGAGTACGAGCGCGCGATTGAATGTTATTCTGCGGCGGCGGCGTACGCAAAGATTGATGGAGCGACAGAGTACGCGGAATTGTACCGCGCTAGAGGTGAAGCGTATGCCGCACTCGAACGCTGGCGTGAAGCGATCGATGACGCCGACCGAGCGATGAGCGTTCGCGCGCTTTGGTCACCGCCATGGGTACTCAAAGGCCGCGCGTTGGAAGCCATGTCAGCGTGGTCGGCGGCGGCGGCGCTGTATCGTCGGCGCGCGACTTCGAGAGTAGACGTGGATGAGGACGATGCCGACGCTCGCGCCTTACGCGAAGGTCTAGAGCGCGCAGAAAGCGCTCTGAGGACTGAATTCTGCCTCGCTAGCGTTGATGCGCATCGTGGTGCGGTTCGCGTGATGGCGATGAAGCCATCCGGTCGCGGATTGCTCGCGGCGGATGCCGACGCCGACGCCGACGTCTTCGACGAAACTATACCCACCAATGCGTACGTATGTACGCTCGGCGCCGATGATGGGTACTTGAAAATATTTTCCGTACCAAGTGGGGAGTGCTTATACGCCACGAAGGTCTCGCATGCGATACGCGCGTTGAGCTGGGCGCCAGACGGTGGCGGAACGCTCGTCGCCGTCGGCCAATCCGGATTTGTCAAGACGTGGGATTTTGAATTCGCCGAAATCGGCGCCCCGCGCGCGACGCTTGTGTCCGAGCGCGAACTCATTGGATTTCATCCCGCCGTCGACGCCACGTGCGTGACGTTTGACGTGTCGAGCGAGTACATTGCCGTCGGCGCGAGCGACGGCTCTGCGTGTGTGTGGGACGTCGGCGCCGGCGCGCTCGACCACGCCATCCCCGCCGGACTCAACGCTCATAAGGCTGAGATTACGAGCGTAAAGTTTCATCCCGTTCGTGGTCGTGCACAGCTCACCAGCGGTTCGCTCGATGGCGATGGACGCGTGTGGGACCTCGTCGGCGAAGCTACGGATGTCGCCGGCGAATGTCTGCACACGTTGCGTTGGGACTCCGGCGCCGTCATCGCCGTCGATTACACCCCGTGTGGACGTCTCATCGTCACCGCCACGAGCTCGAGCGCAAGTATTAAATCTGCGGTGGCATCGGTGAATAGATTACTAGTGTGGAGTTCAGTGAGCGGTCGATTATGTAAGTGGTACGACGCGCACGCGAGCCGAATCAATGACACATCCTGGCACCCGCATCCGGGATCGCGCAATGTCGTCGTCAGCGCGTGCGATGACGGCGTGCTGCGCGTGTGGTCGATACGAGCCGCACCGAGTGGGGCAGGGACGCCTCTGCTCGAGAGTGACGAGCACGCTGGGGTGGAGATTGATCACGCAAAAGTTGACAGGCGGATGTCCGGCGCGGCGGTTCAAGTGGCGCATTCGCCCATGGGCGGCATTCTCGCCGTCGTCACGCGCGATGGTCGTTTGCGCGTGCACGATAGCGAAACGTTAGAATCTACGATGGATTGGCGCGCGAGCGCGTATGGCGCATCGCAATGCGTAGCTTGGGCGCCGACGCCGATTCCGCTCGAAGCCGACGCGCCAGTGTCCAGGACATCTCCATGGATTGTCGTCACTGGCGGCGATGATGGGCGCGTGTGCATGTGGCGCATCACGCGTGGCGATGACAACGACGACGGCGACGACGACAGTGCCGATAAACGTGCCGGTACTAACAATGCTGCCGTCGGCATGAATGGAGACAAGGTTGCCGAAACGAGCGTCAAAATCGGCTCAAGCGCGATATTTTCAGCCGCTGATGTCAAAACATGGTGGGACGCCAACGAAAACGTCAGCGAAGTCACCCCACTCGCGGATGTTGGTAACCACGCGGGCTATCTTGGACCATCACCAAACGACAAGCCAATCCATAAGGCGCTCGATGGGTCTCCGCTCGTCGTCCCGGGCGCGACGCTCACATCAAAGTACATTGATTTAGCGCTTCTCGACGGCGAAATCGCCTCCCATGACGCCTACGCCGCACTCGAGCGTGATATTCAAGAACTTCAACGCAAACGTACGGCGTTCATGGGTGATCCATCGCACTCGGCGATTGAAAAGCGGGCCTATGCCGCCGAGTTTGCAGCTGAAATCCAACCGCTTCGAGAACAGCGTTCGCGTGTCTACACCGCGTTAAAATCCGCCAACGCCTACGTGTGACACTAGCGGTAGTATTCTGTTGTATTAGCACGCATTCTTCGTAGCGACACCGGCGCGATCGATAGATAATCAATTGGCTTGCGGCGTCTCCATGTGACGCACTTTTTGCAAAAAGTGCACGCCACTTCAAGGCGTGCAAAGGCGTCGCGCGTCGATCGCCAACGCACGCGCGGTCGACCGATACAGACGATATGACGCACTATCCCGGCCGCGGTGCGAGCCCCGGTCGCGGACGAGGCCGCGGCGGCCGACACGCAACGAATGGCCCGAGTCCCGCGCTCATCACTGCAAACATCAAAAACTCCAAAACGATGGACGAAGTGCTCACCAACGCCCGCAAGTTTATGACATTCTTGAATCACATACATCTTTCGGCGTTTTGGAACACGCTTAGTCGGTTGTGCTCGACGGCGTCGACGTCCAAGTCGTGGTTTTTGGATGACGCCTATAGTTCCACGGCGTCGGCGGCGACGGCTCGCACGACGCTCGTCGTCACTACCAGTGACGATATCGGCGCTCGAGAGCTCGCAAACATCGTCCATGGATTAGCAAAGTGTGGGTTCACCACGCACACGCACGGTGAGGCGTTTGACGCGCTCGCCAAGGCGATAACTCCACGCGCGGAGGCGTGCGGGCCGCAAGAGGCGGCCAACGTAGCCTGGGCTTTCGCCAAAGCAGAGCGCGTTCACGACGATGCAGTCTTCGACGCCATCGCGCGAGTGGTGAAATCGCGTGCAGATGCATTTAATGCACAAGAGTTGGCGAATGTTATGTGGGCTTTCGCGACGATTGGGCTGAATGATGATGAGGCGTTTGCGGCGGCGGCTCGAGCGGCAGAGAAGCTCACGTCGCGAATGTCGAGCCAAGGCTTGACGAATATCGCCTGGGCGTTCGCTAAGGCGGGGCATTACGACGCGCAACTATTTAGGTCGTTATCGAGCGCGGCGAAGACGACGTTAGGGGGATTTAACGCACAGGATGTGTCGAATTGTGTATGGGCATTTGCGAAGGTGAACCAATACGACGCCGAGTTTTTTGAAGCGCTGGCGCGTTGCGCCGAGCGGCACGCCGATAATCTCAGCGCACAAGGGTTGGCGAACACGGTGTGGGGATTCGCAAAAGTTGGTCATGTCGATAGCGCGCTCTATACCGCGTTTGCGATGCGTATTCGTCGTAAACTTGGTGAATTTCGTCCCATTGATTTAGCAAACACGGCGTTTGCGTTTTCAAAGGCGTGTCATTTGGATGAAGAACTTTTCGATGGTCTCGCGCGACGCGCCGAAACATGCTTGGACGAGCACAACACGCAAGATTTGGTGAATACTGCGTATGCTTTCGCGAAGATTGGCCAATTCGATGCCGCGTTGTTCACCGCTATGGCGCGCGCCGTTGCGGGAAGAAATTTAGACGAGCTTGACGCGCCGCAAATTGCCACCGTCGCCTGGGCGTTCACCACCGCCAGCGCCGTGGATGCCAAATTATTTAAAATACTCGCATCAAGCGCGGAACGGCGTGTGGATGAGCTCGGCACGGGTGATATCGCGAGCATCGCGTGGGCGTTCGCAAACGCAGACCAAATGGATGACGCTTTGTTTACAGCGCTGGCGCGCTCGGCAAAGGCGCGCCTTGATGCATTCAACGACGAAGATCTCGACAATGCCGAATGGGCATTTAGTAAAGCCGGCCACAAGTCTGTCGCCAAGCAACTGAAGCAGCGTCGAGAGCGCACGGCGGGGATTGCGGCTGAACTTGCGAGCGCTGAAGTGGACGTGTCCAAATGCGGCAAAATCGTCGTCGCCGGCGGCGGTATCGGCGGTGCCGCCGTCGCGGTCGCGCTGCAAAACAAGGGCTTCGATGTCATAGTTCTAGAATCCGACACGAGTTTTGACGCGCGCAAGCAAGGGTACGGGTTGACGATTCAAGGCTATAGCTCTACAACGCAAGCGCTCGGAATTAGCTTGGCGAGAGACGATGCGCCCTCGACGTCACACTACACGTTCAATTCCACAGGGAACATCTTAGGTTTCTTCGGTGAAGCCTTTAGTGCAAACGGTAAACGCGAACAGAACGAGTGTGAAAATTCTGGGCGGTTTATTCACATCCCACGTCAAGTGTTACGACAAAGAATTCTTGAGCGCGTCGAACCGAATACAGTGCGCTGGAATTCCAAGCTCAAATCGTTCGCTTGCTGGCGCGATGACGAATCACGCCACACGAACGGAGTCACTGTGACTTTAATGGATGGCACCACCATCGATGCCGCCCTACTCATCGGGTCGGATGGTATTTTTTCCACCGTGCGCAGGCAGTTAGAAATCCCGGGTGATAGGTTGAATTACGTCGGCTTGGTCGTCGTGCTCGGCATTGTCGACGACTCGGTGCTCAAGGTTCCACTCACGGCGCGGAGAATCTTTGAAACCGTGGACGGGGCGACGCGAATTTATGCCATGCCATTCACCACGTCGTCCACGATGTGGCAGCTGTCATTCCCAGCGTCTGAAGATGACGCTCGACGATTATCGAAAGATACGTCTACGCTCAAGGATGAAATCGTGCGCCGGTGCGCTCAATGGCACGATCCCATTCCCGAACTCTTGCGCAGCACACCGCTCGATTGCATGTCAGGCTATCCAGTGTATGATCGAGAACTACTTGAACCTGACGTCTTGCGCCAAAAATATGGCAACGGCGTGACGCTGAAGCCGCAACGTCGAGTGACGCTCATCGGCGACGCGGCGCACCCAATGACGCCCTTCAAGGCGCAAGGCGCAAATCAAGCGTTAAGCGACGCCGTGCTACTCGCCGACACGCTCGTCGAACACGTACAAAAGTTTGGACCAATCGAAGGGTTAGATGCCGCTCTACCAGTGTTCGAAAAGAAGATGTTGAGCCGGTCTAATAAGATGGTGATTGGGTCTCGCGCCAAGGCGAAGGAGATGCACAGCGCGTTGGCGTTGCAACCAGCGCGCAAGGCACAGCGCGAGACTGGATTAGACATGACCAAAGTCATCGAAACGCTGCAGAAACTTGGTATTGGAGCTCAAAATGCGACCGATCCGCGAGGATTAGATGCAGTCGTGGCTGACGGTATGCGGGCGTCGGCGTCGGCGAAGAGGCGGTCATCGAGCGACGTCAATCTTTGGGGTATGAAGGACGGCGCGTGGGCCAAGTGCGTGTTGGTGAAGACAAAAAAAGATGGGAAATCGAAAGTGAAATTTCTCGATGGCGCGACGGCGACTTTAGGTCCCGAGAACGTGCAGCCGAGAGTGAAGAAGGCGAAGAAATGAAATGTTAGAAAAGTTTAAGTCATTACAACAGTGCATGATTACAGACATGAAGAGTTTACAAAGTCGTCGTGGAAGTAGAAGTAGTAGTAGTAGAAGTAATGGTGGTGGTAAACCAAAAAGGACCACAATTAGTGTATAATGTGTAGCAGTGTTTTATAGTGGTACTCGTAGGTCATCTTGCGCGTGTTTCGCATCACTCAGCGTTTGACTGGCCTTGGCGTTCGAGCATCGCCGTGAGTGAGCTCCTGTATCTCTGCACGTGCTCCATCCGCGGATTCACGCGCAACGCGTCCTCAAAGCACCTCAACGCATCCTCGTATTGGTGCAAAGCCAAGTGACACAGTCCTTTCCCGGAATGCGCGCCGAAATGAAACGGATTCAATTTCAGCGTGTTGACGCAATCCTTGATGCTCTCATTGTATAACTGCATGAGATAATTCGCCGTCGCGCGCTTGTTGTGCGCCTCGGCAAACTCAGGTTTGGCGATAATGATTTCAGTGAATATATCACGCGCCACGGGTAAGCCATCCGGAACGACGCCCATGGCGTTAATGCCCTCGTTCAGTCTGTTGTCCACCGCTGTATCCCCTGACCGCTGCCACAACGACCACAACGCTTGCTCAATCGCCTTCGCCGCGTCCTCATTCGCATCATCCACCGTACACAATGCTCTTAACAACGACGGCACCACTCGACGATCACCGAGCTGCACGACATCCTCGCAAATAACCACCGTTTCCTCGCCATTGGGCTCGCGTAACCGTCTCGCCAACGCCGCCGCCAACGCCGCGGATGGAGATAACTCCCGTTCCTTCCGCGCTCGCTCCTCCTTGATGGATTTAGCAACCTTATAATTCTCTTCTTCGATCGCACACGCTATTTTGCGTTCAGCGAGCTCTTCATTTAAAAGGAACTCATCCACCGCGTTTGGAAACGCGCGCGCCTCTGCCGCCGCCCGCTCCACTTTTTCATTCAATTCTTCACTCAAATCTCGCCCAAGCCCGCCATCGCGCACGCGATGGGCATCGACATGCACAGATCCAATAGACGCGTCCATGGCGCCGCCTCGCGCGCGCACATCTCGACCACATCGCGCGTGAACCCGTCTCGAGTGCGCGTGAGCTCCACAATCGTAGTCGCAATTGTCCCATCCTCGTCGCGATCGACGCGTATCAGGAAGCATACCGCGGCGCGAAACGCTCGTTCGCGCGCGCGAATGCGCGAATGCAACCGCATGCGAGCTCGCGCGCGTCAAGACGCTCGAATGCGCGGGCATGACGGACGAAAGACGCGCGTCTGGGTGTGACGGGACGGTTACTTTTTTGGTGCTTTTCACTTTTTACACACTGTTTCGCGCGATTCGCCGTCGCTTCCGCGTGCGTCGCGCCTCTTCGCGCGCACGGAGCGTTAGGTGTGTCTTTTCGACCGCAGTTTTCGGCCGCGAGCGCGTTTGCGCGATCACTGGGCGTCGATGCGCGGGACGGCGCTGGCGTAGGATGGGACCATGTATTGGATGCTCGCGAGCGCGTCTGGACCTCCATAGCGTTCCAATGCGCGTAACGTGCGCCTAACTAAGCTTCCGATGGTGCGTTTAGATCGACCGTATCCGATAGCTTCATCGTTACGCGGTGGAGGTGATGGAGGCGCGGTGCGTTCGATATTTGGTGTGCATGGAGCGCCGCGCGAGAGGCGCGCTTCGGCGACGCCATCGCGAGTCATCTTTGGCTTTGACTTTGGTCTCGTTTCTGACCAACACTTGGCGTCAGAAAGGTTGACTAATGAAACGAAGATAGTATCGATGTCCTTATACGCCCGGAATGCGGGAAGAAGCTGACGATGGTACGGCACGAGCGCTTCGCCGACGGCGGCGTACGTCGTCGTCATCGTGTATAATAAATCAAACGCCACCGCGAGCACTCGAGCATCGCCTGTATTCAGCGCCTCCTTCATGGGCAGGATCAAGCGCGGTAATGCTTCCAACATCGCGCGTTCGCCGCACGATTTGATCAAATCTTCCGCCCCACGCACGGCAAGCAAGCGATACGGATGTTGCGTTTCTGAAATGCCACTTATGAACAGTGGCAAATACGCCCGCGCATCCAACGCCCCCGGATCGACACGCCACGCGATGCCATTCACGCCGCAGTGCGCGACGCGCGCTGGAATATCTCCATTATCGTATCGCGCGCGGAATCGCGTCATCACCACCCTCGCGCGCGCGGAATCGCGTGTGCGCGAGTCCCGCTTAAAAATAACTCGCTTCAGTGGTGTCGGTTGTCGTTCCAAAAATAAAACCCACGTCATCGACGATGCGGGCGTTAACAACGCCACCGCGAACGCACGACGGAGACGAAAGCATTATTTCCTCATCGTCGCTCGCGCGGTCGCCTCTTCCGGTCGCGCCAGATGCCGAACACCACGCGCCGAACACGTCGTGTGACCGTTCATGTCCCACACGCGCCTCAGGGGAACAAAGACTTTTCAGGTCGCCCGCGCGCGCCACACGCCCGCGCGCGCGATCGACGCCGCACGCCCGCGCGCGCGACGCACGACATCTTCTCGCGTCGCGCGTATCCGCCCATGGCGCGCGAATACGAACGCGCGAGCGACGCGCGAGCGACGACGACGACGCGCGCGGTCCCGGACCCATTGCGGTGGTTGGAAGACGAACGTCGAGACGCGCTCACGCGCGCCGAGGCGCTTCGCGCCAAGGTTCTCGCCAGTCGGCGGTTGCTGAGTGAAGAGTTACATCGACGACGGGCGCGCGAGGGACGCGCGAGGGGCGCGAGCGGCGCCACGGGACGTGGGAGTGATGGGTTTGATTTCGGCTCGAGCGCGAGCGCGACGACGTCGTCGATGAGGATGCAGGCGCGAGAGCCATCTGCGCGCGTGAAAACGGATGGATTGCGTCGAGATGCTGAGGATTTAAATGGTAAGCTCGATGATTTGCGAAGGAAGCTTGAACGCGCGACGTCGGGGTCGGAGGCGGTGAGCGCGAGCGCGTCTCCGACAAAACCAGAGCGGGCGAGTATTCAGCAAGCGAGCGCGCCCGCGTCGCCGCTCGATCGGTCGCGGGAGACGATGCGTGAGAGGTATGAGCGAGAGTTATCAGATACGCGAGCGAGCGCGAGCGCGAGTTGTGATGAATTGAAACGACGGTGCGCGGCGCTCGGGGAGGAGCTCGACGTGGCAAAGGGGGAATATCGGGCGACGGTGGAACAACTCGAGCACGCGCGCGCTGAGGTGACGAGGTTGACAGCGATCGGACAGACGACTGAAGAAATGCATAATGCATCGATTGCTGCGGCGACGGCGGCGACGGTTCGTGAATATGAGGGGAAATTAGAAGCCACGCGCGCGAACGCCGAGCAGGATTTACGCGCAAAAGTAGCCGAAGTCGAGTCGTTACAAAGAGAACTTAAAGGCGCAAGAGATGATTTTGAGCGCTTAAAATCGAAGCAGAGTGAAACAATTGCCGCACAAGTGTCACAACAGACGACGATTCAGCATAATCTGGTAAAAGAGCTCACCGACGCAAAGACAGAGGAACGCGCTGGACGAATGAAAATTAAAGAACTCGAATCGAGACTCGAAGAGGTTACGCGCGCGCTGGATATCGCCACAAGTTCGATGTCACACGCGGCAAAGGATCAAAACAATGCGGTATCGCGTTCGGAGCGCGAGTTGAATTCGAGCTTTGACGAACGTGAGCTTTCATTGACAAAGACACACAAGGAGCGCGAGCGAGCGTTGGAAGCGCAAATCGAAGAGCTCGAGGCGCAGAACGCCGAAGCGTTGAAAAAAGTCACAAAACTTGAGCGCGAATTCAAGGACGCACTAGATGCACATGCTTCGACAGCAAAATCCGAGCGTGAGGCGACGGAAAAGGTGGAGAGATTGACGGATGAAGTCGCGTCGTTGACGTCGGCGCTTGAACGCGCCAGAGAAGAGACAAAGCAATCATCAGCGCATGCGTTCAACGAACACGCCGCGCGCGTCAAGACACTCGAAAAGCGCATCACTGAGCTCGAAGGTGAACTCGAGCGCGCTTTGGCAAGGTACGAACGAAACGAGGCGGAATATCAAAGCCTCATCGAAGATGTCACGTATCAAAACGCCGCGCTCAAAGCCAAATCTTCGTCGTCTTCCGCGGCGGAGAGCGTTTCCACAGCCACGCTTCGCGCACAAAACGAAAAGCTCAAAATCGAAGTTCAATCCCTTTCTCAAGCGCTCGCGGACATCGAGCGCGCTGATGAGGAACAAAACTCAGGCTTTCTTGGCTTTTTTGGAGGCGGCGCCGCCGCCTCGGGCGCGCTCGCCAAGGCAAACACACGCATCTCAGACCTCGAAACCGAGATCAATGTCGTTCGCACCGACGCCGCACGCACGCAAACCGCGCTCGAAGAGCAACTTGCACACATCACCGTCGAACGCGACGCCTTACGAATGGAAAAATCGTCGCAATCGTCGTTTTTTTCAACAATCTTTGGCCTGGGCACTTAAACTCGCCACGTGTACAGCAACTACAGTCTATATATATTCCATCCAGCTCTTCCATCTTCGCGCACGCACACCGGTGTGCAGTGCGCGCGCACGACATGCCATCATCTAATCTTTCATTTTACAACGCGCGCTCGCGCTCGCGCACTTCACGCTACACGACTACGCTACGCCATCTTCGCGCACGCTAAGACTTTCGAGCACTGCGGACAGTGATGATACGTGTCTTTAAACGCATCACCGCAGCAGCACGCGCTTAAACCAAACGTCAAAATCGCCGCAAAGCAGCTGGCGGCACCACTGACGCGGACGGTGTCGGCGACGCCGCTAAAGCCGCAGTGTGGGCACGTCGTAACGAGCCCACGCGCGTGTCCAGCGGTGGCTCCGAGGTACACGGGCGGCGCGGTTCGGTCGACGGGTAAGCCGGTTGGAATCGCGTTCGCGCGCTGTTGCGGCGGCGGCGGCGGTGGCTGGGACGCGTACGCGCCGACGGGCGTGCCGTACGCGGGCGCGGGCTTGATTTCTGGGTAGTATGAAGACGCCATGGGGAGGCGCGCAGTGAGGACAGTTGGCGTCGGCTACGTATGTTTACATGCTATGCGTTGGCGTCTTCGAGCGCTCTTCGAGCGGGCTGTTCGCGATTTGCACACGCTGCGGTGATGCGCGCGAGGCGACTTTCGGCGGCGGCGATGGAATCGAGGGCATCTTTTGAGCGCTCGCGAGCTCGGGATGTCGACTGGCGACGGCGGTTGTCTCGCGGTCGTCCTTCGTCTCGGCGCCATTCGGCGGCACGCGTGCTTGCGAGCGCGCGAGCGCGCTCGGTGGCGTGGAGACGTGCTATTTCGTCTTCGGCGACGCGGAGCTTGGCGGATGCGTCGGAAACGAGGCGTGAGGCGTCACGATTGACCCGTTCGTTTTCGGCTCTCGCTCGCGCCAGGACGACTTCGAGTTCGAGCGTTTGAGCGTCGAGTTCAGCTTGGCGTTCTAATAACGCGTGCTCTCGGGCATCGAGCTCGAATGCGCGCTGTGCGCTGCCGTTTTGATGTCTGAGCTTGATGCACTCGACCTGTAGAGCGATGGCGCGCGTTTTTGCGTTGCTTGCGGCGGCTTCCGCGTCTCTGAGCCTCGAATAGGCTGCCTTGAGCGCGTCTTCTATACCCGTCGGCGCTGACTCAATCCAGACGCTCTGCATTGCAAAAGCGTGTGCAGTGCACGCGGCACCAATTGGGATGGTGATTACTTTCTCGTCGCCGCGAATACGCTCGCCTGTGTTGGCATCAAACGTGTCAAACGCGTAGACAATGCGCAACGACGCGCCGCTTTCTTGTGAACTTTTGATTGAGTCTACGACGTCATCAGGCACCAAATCGCTCAAGGTTTCACTAACTAAAATGACCAATCGTTTGCCGTTGTGCCTGGCCAATCGCGAGCGTATGGCACGCGTGACGTCGCGGTTGGCGTCTTCAAACGGATGTCCCGCGAGCGACGCCGCGACAATCGTCAACGCGCGCCCTTGATCGATCTCGGGATCACCATCAGGATACAATCGCGCACGAAACGCGCTCGCCATAGTTTGCGCGTTCAACGCGGCGCGTCTGAGCGATACCGCAGCTTCGTCGGCGTAACTCAACCCCGCCAAGGCGCGTTCTTTCTCCTCAATTGCGATTTCGTATTCACGTCTCGCGTCACCTTCCATCGTCTTCCCGCGCGTCGACGCGTCTTGCACACGCGTCTCAAGTTCTTCATTCGCGCAACGTAATGCTAAAATTTCTTCTTGCGCGTGTGCGAGCGCCGCAATCGCGTCTTCCACGCGAGAATCGCTCTCAACCGACGCGGCTGCGGACGACATCGCCTTCAATTTAGCCTCCGCAGCGTCGCCTCTTCGTCGCTCTTTTTCCACATTTACTCGACTCTGATGCGCTACTGCGTTCACCTCCGCGTTCGCCTTGTGCGCGCTCGCCGTGGCGCTTCGAAATTGCTCGCGCATTTCTTCTAATTCTTCTAATAACGACGCGCGCTCGCGTTCAAACGACGCCTCTGGCGTCGCGCTCGCACTCGTCGTGGCGTTTAATTGTTCCTTCAACAACGCCTCCGATTTCACCACTGCCGCGAGCTGTGCGCGAATTCCATCCATTTCCTTCTCGTGCGCGTCGCAAAGCGCCCGTACGTGCGCCTCGTTCGACGATGTCCCGGTGTCCAACGCCTCGTCCCGCCGCGCGCAAAGCGAATCACTCGCGTCGTCGTAATCACCATCCTCACCGAGCCTAGCGCCCCTCGCGTCGCCTCCACGCGCACACGTCGAGGTAACTCTATCATCTCCATTCCCTCGCGCGTTTTTCAGCGCGGCGAGCTCGGCGAGGGCGACGTTTTTCTCATGTTCCGCGCGTTCGTTGTCGCGTTTGAGCTCAGCAATCAGCGCCTTGGTGAAGTCATGCTCGGCTTGGGCGTCGCGCGCGAGCCGCGCGGCCTCGCGCGCGCGCGTAAACATGTGTTCTCGTCGCGCGTCGCGTGCGTGATGCGCGTGAGGGCGATGTGGGTGCGTGACGAGACGGGAGCGCCGCGCACGCGAGTGAGGCGTCGGTTGACTGCGCGAGCGTCGAAAGACTCGCGCGCGAAACGAAATGGATTACGTAACGTATGTATACGGTAATATTAATAAACGAACGCGCGCTGCGAACGAATGAGTAGATATCGCTCGAGAAAGCGCTCGCGCTCGCGCCTTGTGTGTGTGTGTAGAAATTTGTTGAATATTCACCAGAAGGGACGACGGTCGGAGAATGTCGCTAAATCGACCTTTCGAGCCGAGTCGCCGTCGTCTTCACCTTTTCCTTGTAAATCGCCTCGCCTACGCCGCCAATGAGTATAAGAGTACGGTACATGCGTGCACATTGCCGTCGCTGCGCGATGTTAGCATGACGCAGGCGTCATGCATCCATCGAGCGGCGATGAAACGCGCGCGCGTTTTGCGCGATCTCACTGTGTGTGTTGTCTTAGTACATGAACGCCGGGTCCGATTCCGGGACGCCGGTGATGTCCACAGACCCAGCGTCGATCGGCTTCATCGCGAGCAAACCGATGAGTTCGGCAGCGAAGCCGGCGAACAAGGGCGCTCGCGCGAGGTTCTTCATGACGTCGCTGTCCGAAGACTTGCCGATGGCGGCGAGCTTGGAGTTGATGCCGACGAGCTTGTCGAGACGCTCCTTGAACTCTGGGTTGTACGTGTCGATGACTTGCGGGAAAATCGTCGCCGTAGTCTTGTTCGTTTGGTGGATCACGTGCATGTTGAATTGCGTGGTGTCCAAACCGAGAGATTCGTAGAATTCAGAGCGGCCGTGGTCGTTCAAGTACATGGTGACGTACACGGATAAGCAAAAGAAACGCGCCCAAAGCTTGGCTTCAAACGTGTTGATCATTTCCGGACGAGCCTTCAAGATGGCGGAGAAGAAATCACCGTGACGGTTTTCATCTTGGCACCAGTTCTCAAAGTACTGGAAGATCGGGTACAACTGCTCGTTCGGGTTCGCTTGCAAGTGACGGTAGATGGAGATGTAACGCCAGTAGCCAATCTTCTCCGACAAGTACGTGGCGTACAAGATAAACTTGGGTTGGAAGAACGTGTACTGACGGTTCTTGGTCAAGAAACCAAGATCAAGCGCCAAGTTAAAATCGCTCATCGCCTTGTTCAAGAAACCCGCATGGCGAGCTTCATCGCGAGACATCAACGTAAAAATTTCCGCCACCGCCGGCGCCGTCTTCTTCATGCGTCGACCGAGCTCCTTGTACAACAAAAACCCACTAAACTCCGCCGTACACGATCGCTCCAAGAATTCAATAAAAATACGTCGCGGTTCACCCTTAATGTTATCCGCAGCAGCCTTAAACGCATCGTTACGCACGAAATGCTTTTGGTTAAAGTCTTCGCGGAACTCATTCAAGATCGCGTTGATCTCCGTCTCATCCAAGTTGGGGTTGATTTCATTGCTAAACAACCGTTCCATCTCGTCGAAATCGGTGGTGTAGAAACGCGGCGTGAGCAAGTTCTCGCTCGACGCCTCCTTAATCCCATCGCGCATCTTCTTAATGCCCGTATCCGCGTCGACGTCCGCCGCGCTCGCGCGCACCACACCCGTCGTGCGTGCCGCGCGCATCGTCGTCGTCGTCGTCGTCATCATCTTCGCCTTGTTCGCCACGCGCACGGCGTTGTTGGTGCGCGTCGGCGCGCGCAACGCAGGCATGGACATCGTAAAGGACGCCATCGGGCTGGGTCTGGTCGATACAGAGGTTCTTCCGTGTGTCTCGCGCGTCGACCGACGTGCAATGCCGCGTCGAGCGAACGATCCATCGATCCATCCATCGTGACGTCGCCCTTCGCAACACAAAACACCTACACACTACTCGTCTCGCCTCCCGAATACGTGCCGGTTGTCCGAGTATCGTTTTTATACGCGCGCGCATAAAAACTGGACGACGGACCTTATCCGCGCCTCTCGCCCCGACAAATCTTGGCAAGGGGGGGTCGATCGACCGATGACGACCAGGGGCGGCGATCTCGGGTGGTCGAGACCACGATCCCATCCCATCGAGGAAACCGCACCCCCGGGATCTCGTC
>Ga0255765_1003247_pt1 | contig 17572 bp, 15 predicted proteins | sample 041ome_8_FD_179965 | JGI IMG/M metagenome (GOLD analysis project Ga0255765, IMG submission 179965) | Coastal salt marsh microbial communities from the Groves Creek Marsh, Skidaway Island, Georgia - 041407BS metaG (version 2) | ecosystem: Environmental > Aquatic > Marine > Intertidal zone > Salt...
TGGGGACAAGAATCCAAAGCAGCCGATTTGCTCTTCTTGGCAATCGAGTGTCTACCTTTTCTTACTAATTGTGAAATTGTTGGCATTCTTCTAGTTTACTCCTAATTTTTAGGGCTGCAAATGTATTCATTAATTATTGAAAATCAAATCGAAGCAAAATATTTTTGAAATTATTACAAGCGAGTACCGAAATAAAGCCAATGCAAAATTTTTAAATGAACTAATGAAAAGATAGGTAAAGCCATTAAAAATCGGTTGAATAAAATCCATTTCTACAACCAAACCAACTACCAAAAACAATCCCAAAATTGAATTTGAACCGAATTGAAAGTAAATGGATAGATTATTTCAAGAATTTACTTTATAAAGATTAATTCAGCACTTCTTTTACCATTTAAGAGGGGTTATTATTATTTCGAATACCTCATTATTTTCACAAAATACAGATGTTCATTAACAATTTTTTTAGATATTTGTTGACTATTTAATTTAAAACTTTAAACATGAAAACGATTTCAAAACTTTTGTTGTTGTTATTGGCATTCACTTCATCGGTGATTTTTGCCCAGCAAAAGACTATTAATGGTACCGTTGTAGATGAGAGTGGTATTCCATTACCTGGTGCCACTGTGGTAATTCAAGGAACTAACACAGGAACATCTACAGACTTTGACGGAGTTTACTCTATTTCTACCAACGTAGGGCAAATTTTAGAGTTTAGCTATGTAGGATATACAAAAGTCTCAATAACTGTCGGTCAATCGGATGTTATTGATGTTATTATGTCTTTAGACAATGCTCTAGAAGAGGTTGTTGTGACCGCTTTAGGTTTAGAGCGAAAAAAAGACAATGACATTTCATCGGCCACACTTGTAAAAAGTGATCAAATTGTAAAATCTGGAGAAGCTGGGCTTCTTCAAGGTGTTGCTGGAAAATCTTCAGGTGTATTGATCACTCAGACTTCTGGAGATCCAGGAGCAGGAGCCTTTATCCAAATCCGCGGACAGAATACGGTTCTTGGTGATAGCTCTCCATTAATTATTGTTGATGGGGTTCCAATCTCAAATAGTAATTTTGGTTCATCAACTGCGGGTGTAGTTCAGCAATCTAGACTTAATGACTTACCGGCCTCAGATATTGCGAGCATGACCATATTAAAAGGTGCAGCCGCTGCTGCTGTTTGGGGTTCTGGAGCTGCCAACGGAGTTATTGTAATCCAAACAAAAAAAGGTGTTGCCGGTGCTGGTAGATTAGATGTAAGCTTTTCTTCATCTTTAAGTGTAGACGAGGTCAACCGCGAGCATGAAAAACAAGGTGTTTTTGGTCAAGGTGCAGGCGGCGTATACAGTTCAAACGCCTCTGGATTATCTTGGGGTGATAAAATAGCCAACCGAGCGGGTGGAGCCGACACCTTTAATACAAGTGGGGCATATTTTATTGGTGATGTTACTGGATCAACTTATTATCCAATTACCGCAAAAAATAGTAAAGACGTTTTTAACCAAACGAATCGTGATATGATATTCCGTACCGGATATCAACAAAACTATAATTTAGGGGTTAATTACTCTGGAAGCGATAATAGCTCAACTTATTTTAGTTACACTCGTTTAGATCAAAAAGGGGTAATCAATGGTCTTTCTGATTATGTAAGAAATACATTCCGTATCAATCAGACCAATAAACTAACTGATAAGATTGAAACAAGAGTTAACACCTCTTTTATCAATGTTAAATCCAATCGAATTCAAACTGGATCAAACTTAAATGGACTTTACTTAGGGTACCTAAGAACTGCTCCAGATTTTGATAACCGTGATTACATTGGTACCTATTATACGGGTCCAAATGACGCTGTTGGGGTTCCAAACAGCCACCGTTCATATCGTAACAGACAAATAGGTAATGCGCCTGCCATTTATAACAATCCAGGATGGACTATTAATGAGGTTACAAACCCGAATGAAGTAATGAGATTTACTGTTTCTCCTGAAATAAATGTTACCTTATCAGACAATCTTAAATTTACAGGTAGATACGGATTAGATTTCTACACGGATAGAAGAGAGAATTACTATCCTGTAAACTCAGCTGGAGATTTTACTCGTGGTGGTTTCTACAAAAACGATTACTCTGAAACAGTTCAAAATATTAACCTGTTCCTTAATGGAAACAAATCATTCGGAGATAACTTCGGATTAAATTATGTGGTAGGATATGTATTAGAACAAAATGAATACTATCGTTTTAGTTCTTCTACAAATAACTTCTTAAATCCTGATCCATCTAAACAATTAGTTGGAAACGCAGTAAATGGAGATATTTTGGCTAGTGAATACAAATCGAAAGAGGTTAAGAACTCGGCGTATTATTCACTATCATTTGATCTTTTTGAAAATCTGCTTATCGATGTGGCTGGAAGGCTTGAAAGAACTACCACTCTAACAGACCTTAATTTCTATCCTGCAGTAACTGCTGGATACGTTCTTAAAGAATCTAATCCAGGGAACCTTTCATTCTTGAAATTAAGAGCTTCATATGGTCAGGTAGGTATCTCACCTTCACTATACCTTAATGCAAGTAATTTCATTACTTCAACCGCTGGATCTGAAGGATGGGGTGATTACATTGATGGAGCCAACTACGGCGGTTCTGTAAGAAGAAGTTCAACCCAAGGTAATCCTGATTTAACAGTAGAAAGAGTTACTGAAAAAGAAATTGGATTTGACTCTAGATTTTTCAATAACAAACTGTCCGTTGGATTTACCTATTACGATCGTTTAACCACTGATGGTATTTTAAGTGTTGAGGTACCTGCATCAACAGGATTTACTGATAGATATATTAATGCTGCAGAGATTTCTAACTCAGGAGTTGAGTTTGATTTCAATTATGATTTATACAAATCTGGAGATTTTAGTATGAATCTATTCGGAAACTTCACCGCCTATAAAAATATCGTTGAGAAACTACCAGATGTTAGTAGAGTAGTGTTAAGCGGATTTACATCTACAGGTTCTGTAGTTACCGAAGGAGAACCTTTCGCAGCAATCTTTGGTGGTGCTTATGAAAGAAAAGCTGATGGTAGTATTGCACTAGATGCTAGTGGATTCCCACTTATAGCAGATGCACAAGCCGTAATTGGAGATCCTAACCCAGATTTTAGAGCTGGACTAGGTATGAATATGGATTACAAAGATTTTAATTTCTCATTCCTATTCGAAACTTCTCAAGGAAACGATATGTGGGCGGGTACACAAGGTGTACTTAACTATTTTGGTATCGCACCTGGTACAGCAAATGAATCAGTTGCACCTGTGGATTTACCGATTTATGGAAGCAGTACAGTCATTCCTGCCGGAACAACCTTCAGAGGAAATATTGGTGACTTTGGTGGAGGCCCAGTAGCTCTCGATGAAAGCTGGTACCGTACCAACGGAGGTGGATTTGGAGACTTAGATGAGCAATTTATTCAAGACGCTTCTTGGATTAAGCTGAGAGAAGTTAGTTTAAACTATACTTTACCTTCAAAACTACTAAAAACATTAGGAGCAAAATCTGGTCAACTTGGAGTTGCTGGACGTAACCTTCTATTAATCACTGATTTTGTGGGTGTTGATCCAGAAGTCAACTTGACTGGAGCATCTAAAGGTAGAGGTTTAGATTACTTTACTAACCCTGGAACACGCAGTGTTTTAATGAATTTGAAGTTAAACTTCTAGAAACTCAATAAAATCAATTAAAATGAAAAAATATATTTTATTTCTTGTAGCAGGTGTTCTACTCAGCTCTTGTGAGAAAACAGTAGAAGGTTTGAACGATAACCCAAACCAGTTTACAGATTCACCAATTAGTCTACTCCTAAATCACAGTCTACTAAATGTAGCATCGATCGCAGAAGCTGAACCAGCTAGAATAGCTGCAATCTTTACAGATCAATTAACAGGATTTGACAGACAGTATGGTACGCTAAACACTTACAGTACAAATGCTGCTACCTATGAAGCACTCTGGGAAGATATCTTCCAACGAGGCATTACTCAGGCTCAGCTAGTGCGTGCAAAAGCACAAGAAGGAGGAAATACTCTTGTAGACGGACAAGCATCGATTTTAGAAGCATATTATTTTGCTGAAGCTGCTTTGTTATTCAATGATATACCTTTTTCAGAGGTAAACAATCCAGAATTCCCAGATCCAAAGTACGAAGATCAAGAAACTGTGCTTCGTGCCGCAATAGCTCTGTTAACCCAAGGTGCTTCGAAGGCGGGTACATCTTCTGCCGCGAATAATGTTTTCGAAACTACTTCAACTTGGGGACAAGTTGCTAGCGCCCTTAAAGCAAGATATCACCTAGCACTAGGAGAATATCAAAATGCTCACAGTGCAGCGCTTCAAGCTAACTTCACCAGCAGAAGTAACGATTGGAGTATTTCTCACTCTGCAGCGAACTATGGTGAAAACTTATTCTGGCAATTTGAAGTTGAGCAGCGACAAGATTACCTTAGAGTTCAAAACAGCTACATGTCAAGACTATTAAAGGCTGGAGAGGATATTTATAGAGGTAATGCTAAAACCGACGAAAAAAATCGTTACGATTATTACGTATCGTCAGCTAATGGGTTAAGTTATAATACTACAGACGGGTTTGCCGCTCAAACTGCTTCTTTTCCTGTGATCTCATTTGAAGAGGTCCAATTGATCAGAGCAGAAGCAGCTGCTAGACTTGGGGTAGATGATGATGCCTTAGTTGCAATCAACTTAGTTAGAGCCTCAAATGCAGCTAAATATAGCTCAACATATGATCCTTATGTTTTGGCTGATTTTGATGCAGACGGTATGGCTTCTAATGGACAAACAACTGTTTCAATGGCACTATTACATGAAGCACTATTCGAGAAATATTGCGCAGTAATTGGACTACCGGTATACCAAGATGTATTGAGAACAAACAATGCAATTGGCGTACCTATCAAAAACGCTAATGAAACAACTATTCCTCAACGCTTTATTTATCCAGCATCAGAGGAAGCATCTAACTCGAATTTTCCTGGTTTCGTAGATCAGATGGTTAAAACTGATATCTATAACTAGAAAATGTTAGGAAAGATCTTAAAAGCCACCCCACGGGGTGGCTTTTTTCGTTAATTTCAATCCTATTCTAGAACAATTTGAAAATGAAAAAATTAATCCTCTTACTACTGATCACTCCTCTTCTTGATTCATGTGCAAATCAGACGAATTCCAAAAATAATAATGCAGTATCTACTGCACATCCGATAGCTACAGAAACAGCAATTGAGGTTTATCAGAAAGGAGGAAATGCTGCAGATGCTGCGGTAGCAGCCGCATTTATATTGAGTGTAGCAGAACCTTCAATGAGCGGTTTAGGTGGAAGACTTCAAGCAATTATTTATCATCCAAAAAAGGGAATTAATGGAATTGATGCATCAACGCAAGTACCAAAAAATTTCAAAGAAAACAATACTGAACGTGATGGTTACAAAACAATCGGTATACCGGGGGTGGTCGCTGGATTGTTAAGACTACATAACGAATATGGGGTTTTACCCCTTGAAGAGTTAATTACTCCTGCCATAAGGCTTGCAGAAGATGGATTATACCTATTACCGGGTGAAGTGGAAAGACAAAGTATGGCAAGGCAAACATTATTAAAGTATGAAGGAAGTAAAGCTATTTTTCTAAAAAATGATTTAACAAATTATTCGAGTAAAGAGCTTTTTAAACAACCTAAGCTAGCTAAGGTTCTACATTCAATAAAAGAAAGGGGGGTTGATGGATTTTATAAAGGTGAAATTGCCGAAGAAATTGTTCGTGATAACCAAGAAAATGATGGCTATTTAACCATTGAAGATCTAGCAACCTACCAAGCGCAAAACTCAAAAATTGTAACCGGAACCTATAAAGGACATAAGGTATATAGCTTATACCTACCCTCTTACGGGGCGATAACAATAAATCTTTTACAAATTTTAGACTTTTTTGACCTGAGTTTGACCGCACCTCTTGCAGAAATGATGATTACCTCAAAAGCAATTAGCAAATCCTATGAAATGCGACAACACCAAAGAGATAGCTTAGAAAAAATACTATCTAAAGAATTTGCACTTAAAATTGCTGATGAAATCAAAAAGAATCTACCTATATCAAACAAATTAAATTTGGAGGAACCTGAAGTTCATAATTCAACCATAGGACACACATCGCATCTGACCACGGCAGATAAAAATGGTATGGTAATCTCTTTGACACAAACCATCGGACCAAATATGGGATCAAAAGTAGCCTCCGAAAACTTAGGATTTCTTTATGCAGTAACCATGGGAGGTTATTTAGGAAAATATGAACCTGGAGATCGCGCAAATTCACATATTTCTCCAACACTATTGCTAAATGAAAATGAAGAATTAATAATGGCTATAGGAGCTGCCGGTGGAAGTCGAATTGTAACAGCTATCACAGAAGTAATAAAGAACCATCTAGATCTAAATTTAACCATTGAAGAATCTATAGCAAGAAGTAGAGTATACCCCCAAGTTGACACCTTATGGATTGAAGCGCATGAAGGAATTGTCATAGACTCAATATTATTGGATAGTTTATCCCATTCTAAAATTAAATTCAAACTACAACAATCTAAAGGTATCTTTGGTCGGATAAATGCGATAACGCTAGAAAAAAATGGTAAAAATTGGAAAGCTACTACCGATCCTGACTGGGAAGGAAAATCAAGTACATTTCCAGAATAATTTATCTACTTAACTCAATAAATCGAATGATCAAACAGTCTCAATTCATATATGGCATCCGAGCGATTCAGGAAGCCATAGAAACAGGAACTGACTTTCATAAAATCTTTCTTCAAAAAGGTGTAACAAGTCCTCTGTTTAAGGCACTAGAAGGACAAATACACGATCGCAAGATTCCTCACTCTTATGTGCCAGCTGAGCGGCTTCAACGTATAACCACTCAGAATCATCAAGGGGCTATTGCAGAGATTTCAGAGGTTGGTTATGCCGCTTTTGAAGAAACCATAGAGCGCATTTTGCAAGTAAAGGAACACCCAATGTTTCTGCTACTAGATGGTCTAACCGATGTAAGAAATTTTGGTGCGATCTTAAGAACTGCGAGTTGTACTGGAGTTGATGCCGTGATCGTTCCTAAACAGGGAATGGCTCCGTTAAACAAAGATGCCATCAAAACCTCTGCTGGGGCTGCCTTTACCTTACCCGTAGCAAGAGTAGACCATCTTAAAGACGCGGTATATTACTTGAAATCATCAGGGGTTCAAATAGTATCTGCAACAGAAAAGGCAGAAAGCCTCATTTATAATGTAGATTTTAAAAAGGCTTCTGCCATCATAATGGGATCTGAAGATATAGGAATACATCCCTCCCTATTAAAGCTTAGTGATAATAGTGCTAAGCTACCAATGACTGGTAACATCGCTTCACTGAATGTATCTGTGGCTTGTGGAGTATTTCTTTACGAAGTCATTCGACAGCGTTTAGATTAGTTTACTGTTCAATTTCGGGATTCGTTGTCACCTTGGCTCCGGATCCGTCGGTTAATTCCATGGTCCATTTACCTTCAGCATTTTTGAAAAGAATACCTGAAATTTCTTCGGCATTAAGCACATAAACACTGGTTGCAGCTGACTTGGTTAATCTGAAAATAACCACACCAGAATAATCAACGAGTGAATAATCATCTCCACCATTGCTCATCAATCGCAATCGATCCACTGAACTAGCTCGATCAATTTTCTTGGGCTCAGACACCCCTTTCCCAGACAAAATACTAGAAAATGCCTGCCTTATAGACTGGTGATAGGCTGTTTTATTATCCTTACTCTTACTCTCACCTGCATAGGTTTTAAAAACTAAATGATTTCGGCAATCTTTAAAAAGAATTTGAAATTTAGTTAAAAGTAAACCAGAATTCTCTTCAAGATCTACCTTAACCCCTTTACAGGGATTCTGCAAGGCATACTCAGGTAATTCATCTTCGTGATAGGCGTCGTACCCTGCTTCAGTAAGAAGAAACTTTAAAAGCGTACTTGTACGATAGGCATTGGGTTCAAAAAAAACATCAAACTTGGTTGGAACTATTACGAAATCATATCGATCAAACTGGGCATTTAAACTAGAAAATAGACCGATCGAAAGAACTATAGAAAACACAAATGACTTCATATAGCAGTTATTGTTAAATGGGATATTAAAGATATTGCTTTATTTCACTAAGACAGTTAACGATTACGCAGTGATCGTGTCTATGAACATTCTCAACATCAAAGTGCAGGGCGTCTAACCCACAATTTTTTGCCCCTAGAATATCTGCTTCGAGATCATCACCGATCATTAGAGATTCAGAAGCAGTTGCCTTGGCTTTATCTAAAGCAAATGCAAAGATTTTGGGGTCTGGCTTTTTAAAACCAACATCTTCCGCATTCACTACGGTTTGAAAATAGCCTTCTAAGCCGGCTCCTTTTAGTTTTTTGGACTGTATCTCGGCGAAGCCATTAGTTAAGATATGCAGTGGGTATCGCTCTACGAGATAATCGAGTAACTCCTTGGTGTAATCAAAGACGTGCGTAAACGAGCTTAAATATTCGATGTATCCATCTGCCATTTCTCCGATCATACGATCGCTAACTCTGTAATTACAACGGTTAAACACATCGCTTAGGCGTCGATACCGTAACTCTTCCTTAGCGATCTTACCTTGACGGTAAAGCTTCCAATACTTCATATTCGCAGGAACATAAACCTCGAGAAACTGACTAAGATCTAATGAAATATTGAACTTATCGAAAAGAAGCTCGAAGGTAGCCGCTGAATTCTTCTCAAAATCCCAAAGGGTATGGTCTAAATCGAAAAAAATATGTTTGGGGGCAAGCTTATCCATTTATCTCCTTAATGAGGTTTATAAAACTAGTTACTCCTAAAGATCCGATAGCACGATTACCAAATTGCAGATAAAAGGTTCCGTCAACCTCAGCAACCTTGTTCTTTATAGCCCTAAGCTTATTCACAATTTTATCTCGTTCTTCAATATTAAAAATGACATCCGAAACAACAAAGGGATGTACTTTTAGAGGTTGTTCTAACTCAAGTCCTAGGTTATAAAAAGGATAGGGAGTACAGGTGCCTGACTTAAAACCAATGGCATCGTCGTAACCCATAGAATAATCATCTGAGATTTCTTGTGCAACCAACTCTTCATAAGCATCTGGGAGTAAAACTCTATTTTGAGCGATTATAGCACTACTTACCTTACGGTGGAGTAATTGATCGAGACGATCAATTTCAATTTTAAATTGTTCGGTATTTAACATCGCTCCTTGAGAACGATGGTATCCGATACTCGTGTAATCAGCAATATGTTTTAGGAAGTATCCGAATCGAAGACGGTTCCAAGAAATATTGCGATCTCTGACATGATAAGGCGCAAACTGAAAGAAAAAGCCAATTTCAACACCTAATTTTTGTAATGATTTTCTAAGCCTCAAATAATGATCATAAGGATCCTTCGCAATACCTACCATTACTTTAAAACGCCCAACAATTGCTGAGAGACGTCCAGCAAACAAATCTTCCAATGATTCAAAAATATGTCGGCCGAGACCTCTAAAACTAAAAGCATGAGACTGTATGACAGGAACGCCCAAGAAGAATCTAAAATTTCGCTCGGTGTAGGGTTCGTCTGGGAAGTGCTGAGAAAAAATCTTTTGAAGACGATAGGCCCATTGATCCACCAAAGGGGTTGAAAAGGCACCATGACGATCACTTAGCACACTTTCTATCGATCGAAAACGGCCCAATTCATCCTTCTGATGCGGTAGATACTCTTCATACCTACTTAATAGGTAAAAAGAAGCAGCGAGAATATCAAAAGGAATAGAACTTCTAGTATCTACATCAAAAAAACAAGGGGTTCCCTCCCACGATTTCCAATTGATGTCTTGAGGCTCTAGTATTCTCTCGAAAAGTAAATGATTGGCACGAATAAAAAACTCATTCTGAAGAGGCTGTTTGGCGTAACTTAATTTTGCACCCGTATGCTTGATGAAAACATCAACAGAGTCTGTAATAGAAACCTCGTACCCCATAATACGACGAAAAAGCTGTTTAACCGTAAAAGTTAAACGAGGAGTTATTTTATGGGTATAGAGCAGTACCATAATTAGCCTCCGTAGGGTTTAAGATTGATCCCACCGTAGTTTCCAGAACTCATAAATAAAAGGAGTGCATTGCCTTCAAAGTAATCCTTGACTCTAGTTTCTAATTCGCCCGGATGGGTAAAAACCTGAAGGTCTCCTCTTCCAAAGGCGATCTGAATCTTCTCCTTGTTCATCGGCGGCAATCCTTTTATTTTCAAAGCCTCGGGATCGTAGAAAACAATAGCCTCATCTACTGAGGAAAGCGTACCCTGATATCTTTGAATAAAATCCGGATTTAGAGAACTATAGGTATGTAATTCTAGAATAGCTACCACATTGCGAGTCGAATACTGTTTTTTAACTGCGGCTGCAGTAGCCTTTACTTTAGAGGGCGCATGGGCAAAATCCTTAATCCACACATAAGAACCGCTCTTCACTCTTTGCATCCTTTTTGCTGCGCCTTTAAATGTTGCTATGGCCTCGTAAAAATCGAAAATATCAACTCCAAGTTGTTGGCAAACCCATCGGGCACCCTCTAGGTTTGAAAGATTATGATCTCCAAACACTTCTAGAGGTAATGGCCCCTCTTCGGTTTCAAGATAGGTTACCCCATCAATAATTTCATATTCAGGCAATAGATAGGGAAACTTTCGAATAGTAGCTGAAGAATTCTCTATCATTTCTCTCAGAGTATCATCCAGCTGATTATAGGTTACCGATCCGCCCGCAACGATACTCTCGATAAACTTTTCAAATTGGAGGTTATATTCTTCCTCTGTTTTGAAAACATTAATGTGGTCCCATGAAATACCGCTTATTAAAGCAATGTTAGGCTTATACCAAAGAAACTTAGGCTTCAAATCTAGTGGAGAAGTTAAGTACTCATCCCCCTCAATAATCATAAAATCAGCATCATCGCTGATACGTACCATTCGATCGAAACCTTCCAACTGTGCACCTACCAAATAATCGACTGATCTTGACAGATAATTCATTACATGAAGAACCATCGAAGTGATGGTGGTCTTCCCATGACTGCCTGCGATTACCACTCGTGTTTTATGCTCGCTTTGACGATAAATGAGTTCGGGATACGAAATCACCTCTATACCCATCTCAAGCGCTTTTTTTAGTTCTGGGTTATCTGCCTTAGCATGCATGCCTAGAACTACACAGTCAATAGATTCGTCAATACGGGAGGTGTCCCATCCGAGGGACTCAGGTAATAATCCTGCAGCTTCTAATCTGCTCTTTGATGGTTCGAAAATCGCATCGTCACTTCCTGTGACTTCGTTTCCGTTATCGTGGAGCGCTAAGGCTAGGTTGTGCATAGCACTACCGCCAATAGCGATAAAATGATACTTCATAAAGCAAAAATAAGTACTACCTTCGGTAAGGTACTAACTTAAATAGAGTAAAGATGAATCTCGAAACGATTAATGAGAAAGAGTTTTTTCCGGGTGTTTTTGGACGTTTTGTACACGGTGAAAAATTAAGTTGGGCGTTTTGGCGCGTTGAAAAAGGGGCTGAAGTACCTCTACACCATCATGTACACGAGCAAATGATGCATGTTGTCAGTGGAGAATTTCAATTTGAGCTTGACGGCAAATCAACAATCTGCAAAACTGGAGATATTCTTGTGATTCCGTCTAATGTACCTCACTTTGGCAAAGCCTTAACCGATTGTCAATTGATGGATGTTTTCACCCCAGCAAGAGACGAATACCGTTAATCTTGTAGCTGATTCCAGAGTAAATCTTTAAGCTCCTGAATTCCTTGCTGTGCTACTGCAGAAATGAGTATAAATGGAATTTCTTTAGGTAAAGTCTCCTTTAACTCTTCGGTTAATTCGGTCTTTAACTCCTGGTCGAGTAAATCTGCTTTGGAAATAGCAATTACCCTATTCTTGTCTAACAATTCAGGGTTATAGCGCTCTAGTTCAGAGAGCAGTATATGATATTGTTCAGCTACACTATCAGAGTCTGCAGAAATCAAAAATAAGAGTGTTGAATTACGCTCAATATGTCTGAGAAAGTAATGACCTAAACCTCTACCTTCAGCAGCCCCTTCGATTATACCAGGGATATCCGCCATTACAAAACTTCTATAATCACGATACTCTACGATACCTAGATTTGGCTTAAGCGTCGTAAACTCATAATCAGCAATCTTGGGCTTTGCCGAGGTTACCACAGAAAGCAATGTAGATTTACCCGCGTTAGGAAAACCGACTAGCCCAACATCGGCTAAAACCTTTAGCTCTAGAATTAATTTAAGCTCGACTCCATGAATTCCTGGTTGTGCATAACGGGGAGTTTGATTGGTTGAAGTTTTAAAATGCCAGTTTCCTCGGCCTCCCATCCCTCCTTCTGCGGCCATATATTCTTGTGACTCCTCGGTAATTTCAGCAAGAACCTCATCAGTCTCTGCATCTTTTACGACCGTTCCTAGAGGCACATCAACATAAACATCTTCTCCGTCGGCACCAGTGCTGCGGTTTTTACTACCGTGTTCACCATGCCCAGCTTTGAAGTGCTGCTTGTGTTTAAACCCAACCAGAGTCCAGAGATTGGAATTCGCACGAATAATTACGTGACCTCCGCGACCTCCATCGCCTCCGTCAGGGCCTCCCTTAGCGACAAATTTCTCACGATGCAAGTGTGTAGAGCCCTTACCTCCGTTTCCAGAAACAATATGAACCTTTACGTAATCAACAAAATTTCCGTCGGTCATAAACTAGCGATAATCGAGGCGATTCGTTCAGTGATTTGATCGATTTCACCAATACCATTCACCGAATAAAGTTTATTCTGCTTTTGATAAAAATCAATGAGCGGAGCAGTCTTTGCGTTATACTCTGCAAAACGTGTTCTGATCTTAGTCTCATCAGTATCATCGGTTCTTCCGCTTGTCTTACCTCTTTCTAATAATCGAGCAGTAAGCTCATCCTCATCAGCCTCTAGCGCAATCGTAGCATCAACTTGCATTCCCTTTTCAGAAAGAAAAGCGTCTAAAGCCTTAGCTTGAGCAGTAGTTCGCGGAAACCCATCAAAGATATATCCCTTGGCTTGGGCGATTGAACGATCTACTTCGTCTGAAAGCATATTGATCGTCACTGAATCAGGCACCAATTCTCCCTTGTCCATGTAAGACTTAGCAAGAGTTCCTAATTCAGTTTGATTTGAGATGTTGTATCTAAACACATCTCCCGTAGAGATATGGACTAATTCAAATTTTTCTTTTAACACAGAGGCCTGCGTGCCTTTTCCCGCACCCGGCTTTCCGAATAAAACAATATTCTTCATGAATTTTTTAAAATATATAAGTCGTTGAGTTCTCTTCCCTTTTCCTTGTAATCTAGACCATATCCTACGACAAATTCGTCGGGTAGATCGATCGCCCTGTAGTTAATTTGGTATTCTTTTTTATACTTAGAAGGCTTAAAAAACAAGGTGGCAATCGCAAAGCTTGAAATGTTCTGAGCAGAAAATAAATGAATCAATTCCTGAAGCGTACGTCCCGAATCGATAATATCTTCTAAAACCACGATATCACGTCCCTCTACAGATTCTGAAACATCTAGTAAAGTCTCTACAATACCCGTTGAAGAGAGACCTTGATAAGACGACAACTTTACGAAACTCACTTCACAAGAATGAGGATAGTGCTTTATAAATTCAGAAACGAAACGGAACGAACCATTTAAAACTCCAATAAATAGTGGTGTTTTATGTTCATAATCCTTCGCAACATCACCTGCCACCTTCTCAATAGCTGACTCTATCTCGCTTTGATCTAAAAAGGGTTCAAATTCAAGGTCTGCGATTCGCATGTTAGGTTGAAATTAAGGGGATAAAGATACAATTTTAGAATTGCCTTATTTTTGTGTCGAATTCAATTTTTATGCATTATTTCTCTTCAGATTTTAAGCTAGGTATTTTAGGGGGCGGGCAACTCGGGAAGATGCTGCTTTACACCACTAGAAGATGGGATATTCAGACCTTCGTCTTAGATCCTTCTAGCGAGGCCCCTTCTAGATTTGCATGTAATCATTTCGTGCAAGGCGACCTTAAAGACTTTGAAACCGTTTATCAGTTCGGAAAAAAAGTAGACGTGCTAACCATTGAAATTGAGCATGTTAACATAGAAGCGCTCAAAATATTAAAATCAGAAGGAGTGAAGGTTTACCCCGAGCCTGAAGCATTAGAAATTATTGGTAATAAGTGCTTACAAAAATCGCATTACGCCAATCATAAGATAGCCACCGCTCCGTTCCAAAACTTTGAGAGCACTGTAGATGCAAAAAAGGCGATAACCAACTTTCCATGTGTATGGAAGTCTGCAACAGGCGGATATGACGGGAAAGGAGTTAAGATTTTAAAATCCATAGAGGATTTCAACGAATTGCCTAACGTCCCTTGCCTAATCGAGGAATTGATCGATTTTGAGAAAGAACTGGCAGTGATCGTGGCCTCTTCAGCCTCTGGAGAACAGAAAAGCTATCCTGTAGTCGGAATGGACTTTCACCCTGAAGCTAATCAAGTTGAATTCGTAGTTTGCCCTGCAAATATTGACGATACTATCGCAAATAAAGCAAGAGAACTTGCACTTATAGTAGCAAAAAGCCTCAGAGTAACCGGTCTTTTAGCTGTAGAGCTCTTTCTAGCAAAGGATGGGTCAATCTATGTCAACGAGGTTGCCCCGAGACCTCATAATAGTGGACACTACAGTTTAGAAGGCTGTTATACTGACCAATTCGAGCAGCATATAAGAGCGATCTTAGACTTACCATTAGGAGCTACCGATTCAAAAGTAGCGGCAGTAATGATCAATCTGGTTGGTGAAGAGTCACATACGGGTCCTGTACACTACAAAGGTCTAGATGAAGCTTTAGCCATAGAAGGTGTATCTCCACATATTTACGGAAAAGTAGAAACAAGACCCTTTAGAAAGATGGGTCATGTAACCATCGTAGGTGAAGAACTCGAAGAAGTGTATCTTAGGGCAAGAAAAGTGAAAGAGTTAATTAAAGTCATATCTCGATGAGTGTAGCCATTATCATGGGAAGTACAAGTGACCTCGTTATTATGAACGAGGCGGTAGCCGTTTTAGAAAAACTTGGAGTAGAAACTGAAGTAGACATCGTTTCTGCTCACAGAACTCCTGAAAAGCTATTTGAATTTTCAAAGAATGCTCATCTAAGAGGTATTAAGGTAATCATCGCTGGAGCTGGAGGTGCCGCTCATTTACCGGGAATGGTCGCCTCACTGAGTCCCTTACCTGTGATCGGTGTTCCTGTAAAAAGCAGAAATTCAATTGACGGATGGGATTCTGTTCTTTCTATTCTCCAAATGCCAGGGGGAGTTCCTGTAGCCACAGTTGCCCTAGACGGAGCTCAGAACGCAGGAATTCTTGCTGCTCAAATCATTGCAAGTTCTAATCCCGACTTACTAGAAAAAATCATCGACTTCAAAGAGTCTTTAAAAGACAAGGTGATTAAAGGTGCTGAAGAGCTAAAGAAAGCCTAAAACCCAAACACTGACTAACAAAAATATAGGAATCGCCTCAACCCATAATGAGGTATAATTCTGTGGTCGATCTATTCTAGCACCGGCAATTAAAGCCGCAGTAATAAAATAGAAGATGAAATAGGCCAATTGGTAATAGAATCCAAGGTCTGTAGCCAACATCCAAAGGATGATCGATAGAATTAATGAAAGATATCCGACCCATTTTATTTTCCGAACCCCCAACTGCTGAGCTAAGTTGGGCAACATAAGCTTATCAACACTCATATCTCTTATCTCAAAGGGAACAAGCAAAGCAAGTACCAGAAAAAAATGGGAGAAAAACAACAAAACTATCTCTAACCCGAACCAATCCTCGTCTAATAAGGTGGATGGCAAAACCGCTGTTATGAGCGCCCAAACTAGGCTAACCAAGAAGGCCTTAATCCACCCATTTTCTCTAGAAATTGGAAGTAGCTCTTTTTGAACATAGAGAACCCCAAAAAACGAAGATAAAGCGAGAACAAACCACGAATCCTTCGATAAATCCTTCACTAGATTCAGCAAGATCAAAAGGGATAAAAGGGTAGACAGCTTTAACCAAATCCAAAATAGGGTCGGCTGATTAGTTCCCTTAAAACTTACCGGGGCAAATTTGATCAAATTGTAATAAACATAGCTCGCAAAAAAGATGATCAACAACGATGATTCAGGGATGATTTTGTTTAAGCTCAAAAGACTTAAAGCACTCAATGAAAAAACAGAAAAAGCCACGTGGATACTACCTTTTACATAGATTTTTAACAATAGCTTTATCCAATTCATTAAACAAAAGTAGTACTTCTCAACACTTTTTAATAAATGCCTCAATTATAGTGTATCACAACACTCCAAAAAGGAGTTTATTCGGTAATTTTACCAACCTAAAATTGATGATTGATGAGTACTCCTTTTGCAAAAAGACACATCGGTGTTCAAAGCGGTGAATTAACCACTATGCTTAAGACAATTGGCATTTCTTCGATGGCCACTTTAATCGATGAAACCATTCCTGAAGATATTCGCCTGAAGAAAGAAATGAACTTGCCTGAGGCAATGTCTGAAAATGAACTTCTAGCTCATCTTGAAGAGCTCTCTCAAAAGAATCAACTCTTCAGTCAATATATAGGGTTAGGGTATCACCCTTCAATCACTCCATCAGTGATCAAGAGAAATATCCTAGAAAATCCGGGCTGGTACACTGCCTATACTCCTTACCAAGCAGAAATTGCACAAGGAAGACTTGAGGCACTTCTCAACTACCAAACAATGGTTATCGAATTAACCGGAATGGAGATTGCTAATGCCTCGTTGCTTGATGAGAGTACGGCTGCAGCAGAAGCTATGACTATGCTTTTTGACCTTAGAAGTAGGGGTCAGAAAAAGAGAGGAGCTCTAAAATTCTATGTTGATTCTGAGATTTTACCTCAAACCTATTCACTACTACAAACCAGAGCAACTCCTCTTGAAATTGAATTGGTTCAAGGACCGATTGAAGATTTTAATCCAAATGATTCGTATTTCGGGGTAATTGCGCAATATCCAGGCAAGTACGGTAACATTTGTGATCTAGGTGAATTAGTCGCTAAATCGAAAGAACTTGATATTAAGGTTGCAGTAGCAGCAGACCTAATTAGCCTTACCTTGCTTAAAGAACCAGGAAGCTACGGGGTTGATGCCGTTGTTGGAACGACACAGCGCTTTGGTATTCCTCTCGGATATGGAGGTCCTCACGCTGCCTATTTTGCTACCAAGCACGACTATCGCAGAAATGTTCCTGGAAGAATTATAGGTAAAACAGTAGATACCGACGGGAACCCTGCACTCCGAATGGCTTTGCAAA
>Ga0255765_1003291_pt1 | contig 17403 bp, 18 predicted proteins | sample 041ome_8_FD_179965 | JGI IMG/M metagenome (GOLD analysis project Ga0255765, IMG submission 179965) | Coastal salt marsh microbial communities from the Groves Creek Marsh, Skidaway Island, Georgia - 041407BS metaG (version 2) | ecosystem: Environmental > Aquatic > Marine > Intertidal zone > Salt...
ACGATGAAATATTATTATGATTATTTAAAGTCAAATGGTTTTGTTGTTAAATATATAGAAAATCGGGAACCTATAACTGAAAAAGAATATAGTATTTATCAACCAATTGATAAAATAAAATTACCGGGTAAACCCAATATAATTGAAAGTCCAAACTTTTTAATATCTACAAAGCAATTGGAAGAATATAGAAAAAAAACTACCAATTTTATTTTTAATAATTTTTATAATTGGAATAAAGAAAAACTTAATATTATACCTGGAATAAAATCACAAGACAAATATAATCGTAAGCGATTACCAAAAGAAGAAAAAATACCAAATACACCATCTAATAAAGTGGATAAAAAATATATTGATGAAGCTGCTGTATATGTAGAAAGGAATTTCCCAAATAATTATGGAAACACAGAAAATTTCATATATCCAATACAACATTCAAATGTAAAGATATGGTTGTTACATTTTATAAAATATAAATTTGAGAACTTTGGTGACTATCAGGATTTCATAAAACAAGAAGAAAATTATATGTTTCATTCATTATTATCTAGTAGCATAAACATTGGATTGATAAATCCAAACGATATTATAGAAATTATTATGAAATATAAATCCATTATACCATTAAATAGTTTTGAAGGTTACATTCGACAATTATTTTGGAGAGAATATCAACGTTATTGTTATATTTATTATAATTTTAAAAATAAAAATTATTTTGGTAATAATAAAAAATTAACAAAACAATGGTATAATGGGACTTTAGGAATTAAACCCGTAGATGATGCGATTAAGTCAGGATTTGATACAGGATATTTACATCATATAATACGTTTAATGGTTGTAGGTAATTTTATGAATTTATCGGGTATACGACCATCCGATGGTTTCAAATGGTTTATGGAATTTTCGTGTGATAGTTATGAATGGGTTATGCATCAAAATGTATTGGATATGGTATTTTTTGTATCAGGAGGTGTTACAATGCGTAAGCCATATATATCATCAAGTAATTATATATTAAATATGAGTGACTATAAAAAAGGCGATTGGAGTGATAAATGGGATGAATTATATACAAATTTTTTGAAAAAAAATAAGGAAAAATTATGGAAGTTTAGATATCATTTTAGAAATTTACAACAATTATGAAAATTGAATTAAATATACTATCATATTATATAGTATTATACAATATGATTATACCAGTGAAATGTTTTACTTGTGGAAATGTATTAGCAGATAAGTATCAATATTATTTGCGAGAAGTGAAAAAAATCAAATTATCAGATGATGAAACTGCAAAAAAAGTAGTATATTTAACAAAGGAAAATACAAAAAAGGCACCAGAGGGAATAGTATTGGATAAATTAAAATTAACAAATATGTGTTGTAGAAGACATATGTTGACACATGTAGATATAGAATAAATACAAAAAAATAAAATATCCATATTTTTTATTAGACAGTATGGTAAAATATAACGGTGGTTGTGTGTGTAAAAAATATGGTGGTAAAAAGACAATAAAGAATAAACAACGTAAAAACAGGACAAGAGGAAAAAGTCGAAAAATTAGATTCAAAAGACGTATGAGTAAACGTAATAGAAAAATGAAAGGAGGTGATCCTTTATTAGGAAATGATATAAGAATGATGACACATTTTGACAATTTGGGTGGTGCACGACTCGCAGCAAGTTTTGTAAGCGCACAAGAATTATCATCACCAAATGTATTAAGTCAACCTGCTGGAAATCAAGTATCATTGGTGTAAAAAAATATATATTAAATATATAATGGCTCAAATAAGAGGTTTAAAAAATTTATGTGCTCCTGCGTATTTTTATTTAGTTATTTCGATAATAGGATTAGTAGTAATAGCTATGCAAAATTATGGAAACGTTGATAAATATTGTTTAGGTTATTTAAGTTGCGATGTTTCAAATACAACACTTGTATTTATAATCAAATTATTATATGTATTATTTTGGACTTGGGTATTGAATTTAATATGTGATGCGGGTGTTCCCTCACTGTCTTGGTTCTTGGTATTATTTCCTATTGTTTTATCTTTTGTATTAATTGGAATGATGATGATGTAAAAAACGAATATTGTATTATGATAATCACGTATGATACAATAAAAATTGATTCAAAAATAATTTAGAAATATAACATTATATAATATAATGGAACCTACGATTACTAAAATATTAGAGAATGATGGTACATTGGATTTTACAATTCAAAATTGTGATGTAAGTGTTGTAAATGGAATTCGTCGTACTATATTATCTGAAATACCTGTAAATGCGTTTATTACAGAAAAATTTGACGAGAATAGATGTAATATAAAGAAAAATACAACACGATTTCATAATGAAATAATAAAACAACGATTATCTTGTATACCAATACATCAAACAGATTTGGAATTATTGCCAAATAAGTATATATTAGAATTATCAATAAAAAATGAAACATCTAATATTATGAATATAACTACCGAACATTTTAAAATAAAAGATAAAGAAACAAATGTTTATATGTCACAAGAACAAGTGAATAAAATATTTCCTTCAAATGATATTACTGGGGATTATATATTGTTTGTAAGATTACGACCAAAAATATCAGATACTATACCCGGTGAAGAGATAGATTTGGAATGTGATTTTTCAGTAAGTAATGCCAAAAATAATAGTATGTATAATGTAACAAGTGTATGTAGCTTTGGAAATACAATAGACATGTTATTAGCAGAAAAAGAATGGGATAAACGTAAATTAAAAATGCAGGGAGATGGTTTAGAAGAATCTGAAATAGAATTTGAAAAAAAGAATTTCTATGTATTAGACGCTCAACGTTATTATCTACAAAATAGCTTTGATTTTAAGGTAAAAACATTAGGAATATATTCAAATAAACAATTAATCAATTTATCTTGTAATGTTATTATTAATAAATTCAAAAAATTTATAGAATCATTAGACGCCGATACAGTACCAATAAATATAAGTGAAACAACTATGGATAATTCGTATGATATTGTATTGGAAAATGAAGATTATACAATGGGTAAATTATTAGAATATCAGTTATATACAAGATATTTTGAAAAGGAGAAAATATTTTCATTTTGTGGTTTCAAGAAATTTCATCCTCATAATGATGATTCTACAATACGTATATCATATATCATGAAAGTTGATAAGAATTTAATTAGACAACATTTAAAAACTGTTTCAAATACAATATTAGATTTATTTACAAGTGTAAATAAATTATTCGCATAACTATGTAATGTAAAAATTGAATTGTATATAATTTTTTATAGTGATAATAAATTATATTGTTAAATTATGGAGAATCGCATTAATCGCATTATAACAGAACATATTGGTCTATTTAAAGACTCATTGCGTACAAAAATAAATGAATTGGATATATCGAATGAAAAAAAGACGGAATTACTTACATTTATTTATGATTATGACAAATTGGAAATACATAAAGAGCAATTAGTAAAACGTAAGCGGGTAAAAAATGTATTACCTACAAATGACCGTTGTAAAGCGTGTCGTGCGAACGGACAACAATGTACGAGACGTCGTAAGGATGATAGTGAATATTGTGGAACACACTCTAAAGGAACACCTAATGGTATATTTAGTTCTGAAGCAACACAACAAAATACAACAACAATGCAAATACGAATGGAAGATGTGAATGGAATTATTTATTATGTAGATAATTATAATAATGTATACGACACGGAGGATATTCAAAAACAAATAGATAAACCTAAAATTTTAGGAAAATTTGATAGCATCGAAGGTCTTATTAGTTGATATGTCTTTGGATTGATTCACGAACGCTCGTTTCACGATTTTCCATAATGTAGTTATTTAATTCACTAGTCTTTTCAATATCACCATTATAATATTTGGATAAAACATTCATTAGATATTTTTTTGTTATTGGTTTCTTGACTTCTTTTTTAACATAATTTAAATTCCCATCTTTAACCTCTACACAGTCTAATTCATTCGATTTCATGATATCTATTAGAGCATCAGATAGTTTCTTTTTTTCATTTTTTCTACTTTGTTGTTCTTTTTGCAATACTCTTATTTCATTATCTAATTTAATCCATTTTTTAACATTATTTATTAATAATTCTTTATTATTCATAGTATATATGTTGTATATACAAAAATTTATATATGTTTATAAATTATATTGATGTTATTTACAAGAAATAATGGAAGACATGGAAATAAACAATCAAATTCAACAATTCCGTCAAAAAATAAAAATATAAAAAAAATGACACAAAATGTAAAACCTCCTGTGTCGCCTCCAGAAAGGAAAGTATATTGGGGAGCCCCAACATGGATATTTTTTCATACGATAGCACATAAGATTAAAGATGAAAAATTTTTACAGTTAAAATCAGCCTTGTTGAAATTCATATATCAAATATGTTCTTATTTACCTTGTCCTATTTGTACGGAACATGCTAAAGCATATTTAAAAAATGTTAATTTTAATAATATAACTACCAAGACCGCATTAAAACATATGTTATTTGAATTTCATAATAATGTAAATAAACGTAAGAATTATGATAATTTCGATATTAATAAATTAAATTCAACATATGAAAATGTTAATTTGGTAAACTCAATTAATAGATTTATAAATGTTTATAAAGTATCATTTTTAAGTCCAACAAATATTTCATTTACAACACATAGAAAAGAAGTTATTAGCGAATTTACAACATGGTTTAAAGAAAATATTCATTGTTTTGAACCATAAACATATAGATTATTGTATATGTTTATCAAATTAGAAGTTTTTAGAAATTAATTTACCGTTTTTATATACATTGCATCGGAATGTTGATTTAGTAGGACGACTACAAACATCTTTTCCAGTTACGCTATTAAAATACTGAAAATTAGCAACATCTGTTACTGCTATTATTAAAGCCCATAATACACCAACAATACTACCTACAAATAGTGATGAAATCAAATGTGAAATATCATAACAACCGTGTTGTGTATTCCATATGATATCACCTAATATTAATATGGGGAAAAACACAATTGTAGGTATATTCATTAATACATAATTGTTCGCAATAATTGGATAAAGAAGGTAAGCAAAAGTATATCCGAATACAACTTGACCTAATGGTAATTTTGAAAATTCTCCATTTTCACCAAGTTCAATCATTTTACAAATACCAGGTGCATCTTTATTTATGCCAGTAAACCCAAATCCATTACCAATCATAACAGCTATAGCTGTTGCAACAATTAATCCAACTAGGTAAATTAACCCTTTAAAATCTTGATTAAATAATGAACCTAATGAGAAAAATGAAACTAATACAAATGGTGCTAAACGTAAAAATAAATACGAAAATGAAACAATATCTAATTTCATTATTTGTTATATAATATTATTATAAATTAATGTATTTTCAAAATGTGTAATATTTCTTCTATATGTTTAACAAAATGAAAATTCGCACAGTCATAAATGTTTATATTTTTGGATTCATATTTTAATTTGATTTTTTCAAAATCATCTATATTTTCTTTTGGTATGATAAATGTATTAACCCCTGCTTTTAAACCACCTTGTATTTTTTCATTTAATCCTCCAATAGCAGTAACAGAACCATTCAATGTTATTTCACCCGTTAAAGCACATGTATTTGATAATTCTTTGTTGTTAAATAAACTAAATAATGCTGTAGTAATAGCAGAACCAGCGGAAGGTCCATCTTTTGATATACTACCATCGGGACAATGAATATGAATTCCTTGACATTTTGTTTCTTCAAATTGTTTCAATATTTTTTGTTTCATTTTTTTATTTGTCAAGTTCCAAGCTAATGTTTTTGCAACATTCATACTTTCTTTCATTACATCACCTTGTAAACCAGTTAATTTTAATTCTAAAAATGTATTACTAGGAAAAAATGTTGTTTGGATTGGTATAATTCCTCCACGACCTTGATTATTCGCCCATAGACCATTTATTGTACCAATTTCTGAATTATTATTTATAGTTTTTGTTATTATTTTATTATATTTTTTTAAATACTTGGTTTCAAGTGTATTAACATCTAAAATAATCGGTAATTCGTTATCGTAATTATTCTTTAGTAATTCTATATTTATTTCACCATATATATCGAAAAATATTTCCTTTAATTTTCTTACACCAGGTTCAACTGTATATGTTTCGATTATATATTCAATGGTTTCATTATTGATTACCACTATGTTATTCAATCCCAATTCTTCATTTAATTCGGGAATGATATATTCTTTTGTAATAATAATTTTATCTTCTACTGATAAGTTATCAAATTTTATTCTATGTATTCTGTCTAATAAAATAGAATCTATTTTGTTTGGGTCATTGTATGAAAATACAAACAGTACTCGTGATAAATCTATATCTATACCTGTAAAATATCTATCTTGGAAACAATTATTTTGAGATTTATCAATTAAATGAGTTAATATTCCAATAATTTCTTTACCTTGTTCGGTACCACTAACTTTATCTAATTCATCAATGTATATTATAGGGTTCATACATTTCGAATCCATTAACACATCTATTATTTTTCCCCAATTTGAATTAACATAAGTATATCCATGACCTTCTAATAAAGAACCATTACTAGAACCACCAAGAGCAATAAATGAAAATGGACGTGATTTTCCCTCATGATCAATTAAACATTTACTAATCCCTTTTTTCGCCAATGTTGTTTTACCTAATCCTGGTGAACCTTCAAAACCGAAACAGTATCCTTGTTGGTTTCCATTAATCCATTTTGCAATTACTTTAAATATTTGTGTCTTTGCATTATTATGTCCGTATACACAAGAATTTAAATTATTCTCAATCTTTTCAAGACACATATTTAATTTAAAGTTATTACTTTTTATTTTACTCATCTCTGATATTATGGTGTTTAAATATTTATTATTATCACCATATTCTTCAACAATATTGATTAAATTTACATTGTTTATTATATTTTTATGTATTGTGGCAATTCGTTCTGATTTTGTTTTATTAATTATCAGTTTATTTTCATTATTTCTATTGTATTTTTGAATTATTTGTTTTAATTTTTCAGATTTTAAATTGATTATATATGGATTTAATACTTTCAGATATTCATCATATATGTCTTTGTCTATATAATTGATAATTTTACAAATTTCAAAATTGGTATAATGTGTTTTTAATGGAATATTATTAAAAATGTGAATATTGTTAAATAGTGTTAAAATCTTATTTAAAATAGTATTATTTGTTTTGACGATAGTTAACACTTCCTCTTCTTTAAAAATATTAAATGGTATTTTTACGAGTCCTTCTAAATATTGTTTTGCTTTTGAATTAGAATCATCATTTTTTGATTTAACTTCTTTTAATTTTGCCAATGCTTTTTCTTTTGTATTATCATTTACTTGTAGAAGATATATTTGTTGTTCTAAAGTAATACTTGAATTGTCATATTTTTTCCGCATATCATTATTGAACTGAATAGTATTTTTTGTACCATTTTTTATAAGTTCTTTTATATTCCATGTAAGTGTTTCATTAATATTATCTATTAAATTATGTGTATTATCGGAGTTTAATGATAAAAATTCGTATAATAAATTAGCAATAAAGAATACAATATTTTCTTTACCATATAATAATAAGTTAAGTAACATTGTACGTTTCCCATATAACGACAATTCTTTAAATTTTTCTAATATATTCTGTATTTTCGTTTTTTTTAATATATTTACTTGATTTTGTATGGAAATTATTTTTTTATCGTAATCATTAATGCTATATATCAAAATATCACTTAATATAAAATTATTAATGTATTTATAAGCAATATTTTTAATATTTTCTTCACTATCCTTAAAATAATTATAATATTCTTTTTTGTAATATTTTATATAGTTATTATTTACGTTATGAATATCAATAATATTTATATATCCTTTAATAACAAGAGTTTGTTTTAATAAACTATTATGAATTATTAAAAATGAACCCGTAACTTCAAGATGAAATATATCGCTGTCTGTAATAGGAATACATTCAAAATTATTCTGATTTATATTTTTAATAGTTGTGTCTATTAATTTGTCACTACATAATACTTGTGTCGTATTAATATTATCATTTTTGTTTATAATACATGAAATAGGAATAAAATGTTTAAGTAATAGTTTTATTTTTGCTGTAATATATTTATTATCACTTCTGTCATACTCATTATTCCAAATTAAAAATAATAAACTTTCCAAAGTATCGCAACCAAAAGTAGTTATAATAATAGATAGTTTATTAATTACAATTTCAATATTATTTATAATTTCATTACTTATTTCATTATCATTGTAAATATTGATTAAAATTGTTTGTAATTCATTTAATACTTTAATAGCCATATTTAATTCATTTTCACTAAATATTTTTTTATTTTTTTTTGTTTTAAATGTTAGAATAATATTTGTTATAATATCAATTGTTCTTTCACAAGTGTTTATTATATTTTCATTTTTATGGAAAGGAAAGATATAATTTTTTGCTTGCATAATATATTAATACAAAATATATAAAAATTATTTGATATAAATATTATAATGGGTATTCCTTGTTATTATACAAAATTGTTACGTAAACATAGTAGAATTATAAAATCATTGGATTTTTTTAGTCATAAAGATAATAAAATCCACTTATTATGTATTGATGCAAATTCGTTAATATATGATAGTCTAGGGAAAATGAAACAGGAAGCATATAGTGGAGATATTGAGAATGAAATAATTGAACGTGTAAAGAAACAAATAATATATTATATAGAATTATATCAACCTACCGAACAAGTGTATATAGCATTTGATGGTATCCCTCCTCCCAAAAAAATGAAACAACAAGTAAAAAGGAGAATATTAAATACAATATTAAAGATAGAGGAAACATATTGGGATAAAACAAACATTACAATAGGAACACCATTTATGGATAAATTTACCGAAGAAATAGAACGTTTTGGAGAAAATTATAAAGGAAAAGACAAATATCAATATTTTTATTTATCATCACCAAATGAAAATGGAGAAGGGGAACATAAATTAATGGAATATATAAGAACACATGATATGAAAGATAAGAATATAATGATTTATGGTTTAGATTCGGATTTAATAATGTTATCTTTGCTGCATTTGGAATATGTAAATAACATATATACATCGAGAGAAGCACCTGACTTCATGAAAATAGAATTAAGTAACATTAAAGAAGATAATGTATATTCGTTAGATATTAGAATGTTATCACATTGTATTGTAAAGGAAATAGGCTGTTCTAATGATATTCATAGAATAAAAGATTATGTATTATTTTGTTTTTTATTAGGAAATGATTTTATAAGTAATAAATATTATTTGACAATACGATATGGCGGTTATGATATAATTTGTGATAAATATAAAGAATTATTTAAAGATAAACCAAATGATTTTTTAATAAATAAGAGCGATAATTGTGTAAATGATGAAAATTTTAAAAAGTTATTAAAAAAGTTAGAGGATATTCAACTTAATACATTAGGAGAAGCGATTAAAATAAGAGATAGATATAAAATAAAAGGAGATATAGATGATGTAATGTTAATAAGAAAGAGAAATAAATCAGTGGAGAAGTATAAAAATAGAAGAGGTGTAGTAGAGAATTCAAAAAGTGAAGTAATGGAAGAGTGTAAAGAAGTGTATAAATATTATGTGTTAGGAGTAGTAGAAGGAGGAGTAGTAGGTGGTGTATTGGAATATAAAAGAGAGTATAATAAGTTATGTGAAGAAGGTGTAGAGAGAGGACTAGAAATGGGAGTGTTAAAGAATGAAATGTGGGAGTGAGTGTGTAGGAAGGTAGATGAAGGGGGGGGGGATATGTATATATTTTATATTTGTAACACCATTTATAAATAAAAGAGTGAAAAATAAATATCAAAATGGAGAACCTATATGATAACGAATAAATCCTTATTTTTGAAGCATATAAAGAGTACACAAAAAGGGGCGCTTCGCGCCCGCGGAGCGGGCCGATGAAGGGGTCTAACACAGAGGGAATGTAGGTTCCCGATTTAAGATTAGTAAGACCTTTCATGAATAAATAATAAAAATTCGAATCGTTGAAATGGAGAACGAATATAGTGTGTATCTATGTACGGAATCCTTATTTTTGAAGCATATAAAGGGGCGCTTCGCGCCCGCTCGGGGGGATGGGTGTTTCTATGGAGTAAAAATCCAATTATTTTTTGTCAAAAAACAATGTCTGCCAAATATCATTATCGTAATTAGAAAGTTCAAATTTAATAGCGGTTTTTGGAAGTATAGTTTGAAGTAATTGCGTGTTTTCATGTTTTGTCTTATATTTTTTGATAGTATAATTAAGTTCCTTAAAAACACAAATAATACATTTTAATATAGGCATACCTCCTGCAATAACAACTTTAATCAAGTTAGTTTTATTTCGGATTTGATTTTTTAATATAGTTTGTTTAACAATATCTTTACATAAATTACGACCACGATATTTTTCATCTATAAAAACGGAAGCTAATAGCAAAAAATCAGTATTATCTTTATTTTGATATGCGACAAGTGTAGTTCCAATGATTTCATTTTTATGCCGTAAAAAAATACCCCAATAATTCTTCTTTTTTTTGATTATCTCGTAATTATGTAAAATATCAGGGTTTATTATATTTGTTTTGACATCCTTATCCAAAGTCCTATTGCTGACATAATGAAAATTAAGATCCATGAGTATACAATACAAAGATATAATATTGTCTAATTCTAAATCGTTGAAATGGAGAACCTATATAGTGTGTATCTATGGACGGAATCCTTTTTTTGAAGCATATAAAGAGGACACAATAAGGGGCGCTTCGCGCCCGCGGAGCGGGCCGATGAAGGGGTCTCACAAAGAGGAATATATAGATGTATATATTCTAGGTTCCCGATTTTAGATTAGTAATACCATTTATAAAAAAAATAATAAATGTGAATCGTTGAAATGGAGAACCTATATAGTGTGTATCTATGGACGGAATCCTTTTTTTGAAGCATATAAAGAGGACACAATAAGGGGCGCTTCGCGCCCGCGGAGCGGGCCGATGAACGGGTCTCACACAGATGGTATATATCTAGGTTCCCGATTTTAGATTAGTAATACCATTTATAAAAAAAATAATAAATGTGTATAATAAAATTAAAATGCGAATCGTTGAAATGGAGAACCTATATGGTAATGAATAAAACCTTTTTTGAAGCATATAAAGAGGACACAATAAGGGGCGCTTCGCGCCCGCGGAGCGGGCCGATGAAGGGGTCTCACAAAGAGGAATATATAGATGTATATATTCTAGGTTCCCGATTTTAGATTTGTAATACCTTTAAACAATAAAAAATATAATATCATTTATTTTTAATAATCGCCTTCCCCTTGACCTTCAAAACCAATCATGTCTGGCTTATCTTCCATTTCATGATATATTTGAGCGAGTTTTTGAAATAATTCATTTTCAAAATCATTGAGAGTGATCTTTGCATTATTAGTAATTTTTTCTTGTATAAATTGTTTTAGCTCTTCGTACCGACATCCCATACCTGCATGTTTAATTTTTGTAAACATTTCATAATATTCAACCTTCAAATTAATATTTTCAATTATTTTATCCATAATACACGTGTTATATGTGTGATATTAAATCTATTATATTAATCAATTTTATATAGGAGAATCGAGAACCTATATATGGTAACAAATAAATCCTTTTTTGAAACCATATAAAGAGGTTACATTAACGGGCGCTTCGCGCCCGCGGAGCGGGCCGATGAACGGGTCTCACAAAGAGGTATACATAGAACAGTAATCCCTGGACCCCGATATTTCATTCATAAAATATTTTACAAATGAAATAATTAATACACATAATATACCCTAATCTGAAAATATAAATCGAGAACCTATAATACGACAACAAATAAATCCTTTTTTGAAACCATATAAAGAGGTCACATTAACGGGCGCTTCGCGCCCGCGCAGCGGGTTACCCCCTAACCATACTGATAATCCAAAGCATATACAATTTCATATCGTTACAATATCTAATGGATTACACACATTACCCTTTTTTAGGTTCTCCATCAGGGGGTCGCGAATATATCCTTTTTTAGGTTCTCCATCAGGGGGTAGCGAATTAACCCATACTCCCGGTCCAACGTCCGGGGGTGGAATCACGGGTCCATTAATAGGGGTCGCGACCGGCGGGAGTATATAGAACATCCACTCTTATTAAAAACAAATCATTGTATTCCCTCTTGTGAATGCTTCCCTCCATGCTTCTCTCCATGCTTCCCTCTTGTGAATGCTTCTCTCCCTTCGTACTCTCCCTCCATGCTCTTTTGTGAATGTAGCCATCTACATCTCATGTATTTCGCATATCTATTGTCGCAAAAACAATCTAAAAACAAAAATACACAAATACAATAATGAATAAAATAGAGTCGGGCGAAAAATTAGACTTCAACAATGTTCTAATACGACCAAAAAGAAGTAGCTTGAATAGTCGCTCACAAGTGTCTCTTGAACGACAATTCAAATTCAAAAACAGTCCGGAAATATGGAAAGGTACACCAATCATCTCCGCAAATATGGATACAACTGGCACTATAGAGGTATACAATGTCCTCAAAGAATACAAAATCATAACTGCATTACATAAATTCTATACAGTCGATGACTACAAAGCATTCTCGCAATCTCCAAACTATGATCCAAACTATTTTATGGTCTCAACAGGAATATCCGACAGAGATTATCAAACTCTCGAACAAATATTAACAATCATAAACGCAAAGTGGATATGTATCGATATCGCAAATGGCTATCTAAATGCACTCACAGAATTCTGTAAAAAAGTAAGAGAAGCTTATCCAGACAAAATCATCGTAGCGGGTAATGTAGTCACTAGAGAAATGACAGAAGAACTCATACTTTCAGGCAAAGTAGATATTGTAAAAGTCGGTATCGGTCCAGGCAGTGCATGTACCACCCGTTTAAAAACAGGTGTAGGAATGCCCCAATTATCAGCAATTTTAGAATGCGCCGATGCGGCACACGGTGTCGGCGGTCAAATAATATCCGACGGTGGAATAACTTGTCCGGGAGATATGGCAAAGGCTTTCGGTGCCGGCGCAGATTTCGTCATGGTGGGGGGCCAATTCGCCGGGCACAAACAAAACCCCGGTGATCTCATCGAGGAAAATGGCAAACAATATAAATTATTTTATGGAATGAGTTCCGAAGTAGCACAAAATAGACATTACGGAAAGATGGAAAAATACCGCGCATCCGAAGGCCGTGTTATTAAAATCCCATACAAGGGCGACTTGAATGAAACAATCCTAGACTATCTAGGTGGACTCCGAAGCACTTGTACGTATATCAACTCACCATCTATAAAACAAATGGCAAAATGTACCACGTTCGTTCGTGTATCACAACAATTAAATACTTTCTTTGTAAATGGCTAACAAGTTCATATTATACATCATAAACAATAATTTTATAATGTATATCAAATAACAATATCAATAACAATATTTTAGTCCATCAAATCCAAAGCATCCCAATCAACACAATCGGTCCCAACCAAACCAACACAATGTAACCCAACCTTAATATCAGGTTCCCGATTTTATAAAAACAAAACCTAAAAAACAAAAATAAAACAATAGTATATACAAATGTATACTTCTTCTGTTCTACAAATCCTTTTCTTAATACTAGTAGCAAGGAACATCCAATCCACTCAAACAATACGATTTATGCAATATAATGTAGAATGGATGTTTTTGGATTATTACAAATCGGCAGATTGTCCGGGAAATGGATGTCCTTGGAAAAATGAAACCCATTCACAAGAGCATATCGATGAAGTATCAAATGTAATATCACAATATAATCCAGATATAATTAATTTATGTGAAGTAGAAGGAGTAACAGAAATGACATCTTTAATAGAAGCGATCCAAGTAAACCAAGAAGCTCAACCAAAAAAATACACCCCCTATTTCATACAAGGTACGGATACAAGTACAGGTCAAAACGTCGGATTAATATCCACGATAGAACCAACAACAGAATTGGCACGCAATGAAAATACAACATCTTACCCAATAACAAATTCATATTGTAACGCAACTACAACGGGTTCAACCGGGGTAAGTAAACATTACATAACAACAATATCTATTCCAACCACAACCGAAACCACAACCGAAACCACAGCCAGAAGAACGTCCGTATCCAAACCAGACACATCCACCTATCTACGATTATATGACGACGATACAAAATATAAGTTTTTATATTATGACGACAATGACGATGACTATGACGATGACACCACAATAGTCATTACAGACACTATTATAATTGAAACCCCTCTCCTGCCATCGGAAACCCCCCTCCCGCCATCGGAAACCCCCCTCCCGCCATCGGAAACCCCTCCACCGTCAGAAAAAATATCTTTAATATCATTTCATCTAATAGCATATCCAATGGATCCAAACCGGTGTGCCAAGAGAGAAGCACAAGCAAAAATAATAGAGCAATCAATAATAACAGAAATAGAAAAGGGAAATGAAGTAATAGTAATGGGCGATTTCAATGATTACGACAATGAAATAAATGACGCAAATAATGATAAACCAATATCACAGGTTCTAGATATAATCAAAGGTAATCAAAATGACAAATATAAATTATATAACATAGCAAAACAAATCCCTCAAGAAGAACGATTTACAAATTGGTGGGACAAAAATGAGAACTGTGAATCAACAAAAGACGAGTTTGTATTAATAGATCATGTATTAGTGACATCCAAATTATTACCAAAAATATCCAATGTAAAAATAGATCATGGATATGATGAATATTGTAATAAACTGGATTCGGACCATTATCCAATAATATTTGATCTAACAATATAATCCAAGCAATCCACAAGCAATCCACAAGCAATCCAAGCAATCCACAAGCAATCCACAAGCAAATGATAAAACAAACGATTATTTTATCATTTTACACAAGAACAAAATCATAGACACAATTCACCACCTCTTAAACGAAGGACTAAATGAAGTGTGGATTCCTTTTGTATATTATAATCACTCAACGTGCGTCCGTCTTCCAATTGCTTTCCAGCAAAAATCAAACGTTGTTGATCGGGAGGAATACCTTCCTTGTCAGTAATTTTCGCTTTGACATTATCAATGGTATCAGATGCTTCAACATCCAAAGTAATTGTTTTTCCAGTGAGAGTCTTTACAAATATTTGCATAATACAAACTAATATACTATATACACATAAATATTTATATTTTTTTCATAAACAATTACTGTGACCCCCGCCACAACCCCCGCCGCGACCTCCCGCCGCCACAACCCCCCCGCCGCCCCAGCCCACTACCAATATTCCAACTTCTCAATAATGACATTTTTTTGTAGACAAAATAAATGAACTAAATCATCGTTTTTGTAATCATTCATGTAATATATTTTTGAAATTCCAGCAGCAAGGAGTAACCGAGCACATATCAAACAAGGAAAATGTGTAATGTAAGCAGTACAACCAATAGTAGGAACCCCTCGTTTCGCGCAATCACACAAAGCATTTTGTTCTGCATGTACGGTAGCTTGTTCGTGTCCGTCGCGAATAATGCTATTATGGGGACAACCGGGTAAAAATCCATTGTATCCCTGACTAATAATGCGATTATTTTTAGTCAACAAACAGCCAACATGAAGACGTTTACAAGGGGAACGTTTCGCAGTAGCAGTAACAATCTCACAAAAATACTCATTCCAACTCGGACGATGAACGTGAGAAACTTCCTTCGCGTCAATACACTTTGTCTGACTTATATCACAAAACAAATCCAATGTATTTTTACCATCACTGGGTCCATTTTTCTCTACAGTCAAATTGCTAATATTATCAAAATCGTCATTATCATCAGAATAATCATCAAAAGTACTATCTTCGCTCTGAAAACTCCCAACAGACATTCCAGATGTCCCCTCGTAATAATTAGAAACACAGGAATCCCCATTCGATGATTTATAATTATTGTTATTCATCTAATAAATAGAGCCGTATATACAGATATACAATATTATATTTGTATAAAAACGATAATATATTTATTATCCCCCCTCGCCACCGACCCCAAGCAAACCCCAAGCAAACCCCAAGCAAACCCCAAGCAAACCCCAAGCAAGCAAACATTAATAATTACATAAAACAGAAATATCATCACATCGGAGTAAATGTAGTCCCTCATAAATCCAATCATCGATAATCTTCAAAATCATTGCTTTATGGACTCCTTGATAATTATCATCCAAACAACGTTCTTCGAAACGACTAGAACGACGTAACAGAATTCTCAAATCATCTTTATTTCCGACTAAAACGGGTTTCATAATCCATTTCATAACAATAAACGATTTTTCATTTTTGTATCTAGACGCAGTTTGAAGCATTTGTTTACGTGTTTGTAAATCAACAACATACTTTTTATCTTTTGAGAATGGATAATATAATAAATCACTCCTCACCCCATTCCCACCACCAGACCCATCGGCACGACGAGACGAAAAATCATTAACACAATCATGTAAATCAGTCATTGATAAAATATTATTTTTTTCAATATTTCGAAGGGATCGCCGAATCCCATTGCCCCCGCCGGCCCCACCACCGGCCCCACTACCGGCCCCACCACCAGACCCACGATTAAAAAATAAACTCATCGTATAATGTTATTTATGATAGTTACAATTACAAAGATCCGTTTATATATTTTATGAGAATAATTATCATATTATGAACGTGAGGATAAATAATATTCTTGATCTCTTTTTCTTCTTGTTGTTTTAACAACGCGATTCGTATTCAACTGATTCGAATTCAACTGATTCGACGCAACTTCATTGTTTGAAACATCAGCAACCCATTTATTATTAGTATTACCAGAAACATCCATAACATATAAATCATCATGTGAAGAATTAGTACTGCGTGCAGAAGCAACCGTTTGTGAATCCACACTATAAGATCGTGAATCCACACTATAAGATCGTGAATCCACACTATAAGATCGTGAATCCATATTTATAAATGCGTATATTATGTATATATAAATAATTATCAAGCTTTATGTCATTATATAAACAGTGCCAATATAGAAATCAATAACAT
>Ga0255765_1003297_pt1 | contig 17384 bp, 39 predicted proteins | sample 041ome_8_FD_179965 | JGI IMG/M metagenome (GOLD analysis project Ga0255765, IMG submission 179965) | Coastal salt marsh microbial communities from the Groves Creek Marsh, Skidaway Island, Georgia - 041407BS metaG (version 2) | ecosystem: Environmental > Aquatic > Marine > Intertidal zone > Salt...
CACTTCACACTACGAGACTCGGTGTTATATCTACAACACTTTATTTTACTACAAACAAAATACCTACTTTACCTATACAGATCTAATACGATGTACTTAAGATAATATTACTGTAACAAATTAAAATATACTACTTATGAAAACAAAACATTACCTATGTATTGAGCACGGTGAAACATTCTTAGTGGAAGCTACTGATATCACCGATGCTAGAAATCAAGCAATGATGTGGGGTGCCGAAGTTATCGGTGAGTATAATGGTCGAACCGGTGTTGTAATACCGCAAACAATATAGTTATGAAGACAAAGTATTTTTGGGATAGTGATACTATTGAAGACTTAAAAGGTGAATCAGGTTATGAAGTGTTCAGGCACGTGTATATGGATTGTGATTGGGAGGATCTCACCGATCTGGCGGATATATTCAGTGATTTAGTGAAAGCAATTAATAATGTAAAGTAATATGACTATTAAATTAAACACCTTTAGGGAAAATGAGGTAGTGATGACTGTCGGTGATGCGATGACTATCCTCGGTATGGCAAAGTTTGCCTTAGAAGATTTAACAGACGAATTCAGTAATGAGCGTGCGGTTGAATTAATGCGTAGAGAAATTGATATTGTAAACAAATTAGATAAAGTATTATAAAGTTATGGGAGCAACAAATATTCATTATAAAGCGTCAAAGAAGGGGTTTAAGACAGCAGCGGAAGCGTTCTTTGCACTGGTAGAAGAAGAAACGTATACCTATGGGCATGACCCGTACAGTGGTACAATTGCCACTTGTAGTTTGACAAGTAAAGTTGATAAGCCTAAAAACAGTGAAGAGTACGATGAGCTACTGAACCGTATTGATAAGCGAGAATGTGTAGTGTATGAAGATGACGAGTACTTTACCTTTGTCGGTTGGGCAGCGTGTTGATACAGATTAAATACGAGTCACTGAAGATATTATTACTGTAACTATTAAAAATTATATTATATGAAAGCTTACATGACAACACCTATCACTAACAATGAAGAAGCTAAAAAGTACATTTGCGATCTGTACTTTGACGGTAATATGTATCACTTAGACGAGTATGCAAAAAGTATTGTAACTTTCAAGACAGGTAAACCTGCTTTTACACCTGAAGAGTGTGAGCAATTAGATAAGCGTAGAGACGAGTGTTTTGAGCACATGACTATTGACCCTCACCAGTTGTGTTGTTCACTAGCCGATATTGAGTTAGGCTAATACAGATTAAATACGACTACTAAAAGATAATATCAGTGTAACAAATAAAATTATATATTATGAGCTTTAATACACCAAACATGTCTTACTGTGCGGCTGAAAACACAAAGCGTGCAGTAGTACAATTAATCGAACTAATCCACGGTGGCCACAAAGATGACGTCGAACGTGGTGGCTACGAGTGGCGTGCTATACACGACTTAGTTGGCCTTACCGAAGAACTTAGTAATGCACTCGAAGACTTGTGCAGTGATCTTGAAAAACGTGAAGAATATGAAACAGACGACTGGTACGATGAAGATAAGCGATAAACAAATTGAAGAATTAGCGGACGAGTTAAAAGACCGCACCTGCGACTTCATGAATGAAGAACTATGGCAATTACTTTACGATGCTGAACTGATCACCGAAACGAATGACTTTGCTATCGTACTGATGAATAAAGTGCTGAAACAGTTTTATCACCCTAACTTAACTAACCCTTGGCGAGAGTCCGACCTAACATTTTAATACTATGAAATTCAAAAAGATTACACAAAAAACTACACGACTGGAAGATATCTACTTCCTTACTACTGGTACACATAAAATTGCCACACTGAAAAACATTACTTATGACGACTTAGTACGTAACTTCGGTGAGCCTAGTATCAACACACCATCAGGTGACAACAAAGTACAAGTTGAGTGGGTATTTGCAAATAATGGTAAAGTATTCACTATATACGACTGGAAAACATTTGACCGCGACTATACCTTGCAAGAATTACAACACTGGTCGATCAGTGGGGCAGTTAACGGTGACGAATTTTTTGAATGTATTGAAGACCATGTAGACAGAACAGTACTTATACAGATTTAACACGAAACAACTTAGATAATATTACTGAACATTAAAATTATTACCATGATTAATTACAAAGAAAAAGTATTAGAGTATTACGGTGCAACATTTACCGATGATTACAACGAGCAAGTAAACAAAGAAGTGCAGTATATTGTACTTAACACCGCTGACGGCTACAATATATATCAACGCTATACTGGAGAATGTTATGCATCAAACGGAGTAATAATATGGGACGAAGATATATACTACTATGCCGAAAGTTGTGTAGACAATATCTGGGACGATATTAAAGACGGTAGAACTATTTTTGTTGATAGTGAAATATCTGACGAGTGCGGATTTGCTGAAGATTCATGGCAATGGTCAGATGAATACGAAAAATTAGAAGAATTAGCCGAGTAAACTTGTTTTCATAATAATTAGTTTTTTAGTTTGGTTAACACAGTAGTAACACTATCGCGGCTGTCTACTCGGCGCAGTCGCGGTTACTACGACAATAGCCTGCTATACACAACCAATATGCGAGGAGATAAAATACTTACCCCTGAAAATGAACTTCACCGTATTTTTGTTAAAGACGTTGAAGACTTGATGAAACAGTTAAGCAACTACTTAGCTGACCCGTATGAAACTGATGAGCTACTTAAACTTATGGAAGAGTACTCTGAAAGATGGGCAGAAGCTGCAACAGCAGTATATATGCGCAAATACAGACTTGATACGGATTACTAAAGATAATAATTATGAACCTTAAAAAAAGTAATATGCTAAAAATTGAAACAGTCGCAAGACTTAAAAAGTTTGTAAGTAACGGTAAAATATTTTCTGTTACATTTATTAAAAAGAACGGCGAAGAGCGTACAATGCTTGCCCGTACTGGTGTAGCTAAGCATCTTGTTGGCGGTAAACGTACGAACAACAACCCTGAGCACCTTGTGGTGTGGTCATTTGGTGATCGCAGTTACCGAACAATTAATTTGGATACAATAATTAAACTTAAAGCTAATGGTACGGAATATCAGAGACTCGTATAACGGGTATTCAAATTACATGACGTGGCTATTCATGCAAGAATTATTTGCAGATATTGAATGGGACGAAGACGAAACTGTAACAGCAGACCTGTGCAGAGAAATTGCTACTAGTATTATATTTGATAACCAAATTATAACCGGTGTAGCGGAAACAATTATAACACAAACCTTAAATGAAGTAAATTGGTATGAAATTGCAGAACTTATTGAAGAAGACAAGTAAATTTTTAGCTAATGCATGGATAACAATACTATTTATTGTTGCACTTATTGGAATATGTGGTGCATTATATAACTTACTATTTAATTTATTACCATAATGCAAAGCAGGAAAACCGATTCACTAGTTGAAGAATACGTAACACTGTTGCATACTTTTGATTGGTATTATGCTGAAAGTAAGAATACAACGGAATGGCAGCAAGGCGTTATACAACGTGATGCTATACAAAAAGTAATGACCGAACTTTACAAGCGAGGTATCACACAACATGAACTTAAAACAATTTATAATGAATACGCACCCGAAGACCGATTTAAATACAAGGATTTATAGTGATCGATCGCTTGAAGTAATGGCAGGTGCCGTTGGTTACCAAGCAGTATGGGATTATTTAATTGCAAATAAATACTATGCCGACGCTGAATACATTAGACTTCATCACCTAATACAGAATTAACACGATTACAAACAGATAATATATATAAATTAAATTATGGCAACAAAAGAACGTAAACTACCTAAATTTCAAAAAGAATTATTAAAATATACATCTGGTGATGTTGTTCAAAATCCATTTTCCGGTGAAACTTATGAGTTAGATGCCGAAGAGTTAGCAATTTATGATTACATTATTGGCTTGCAGTATATTATTGAAAGACACGGTGGTGCATTTAATCCCGCATCTGCTGTCTATCAGCGCGATATGCGTAAAGGTTTGGATTGGTTTAGAAAATATAATGCAGAAGCATATATGGTTTTATTAGATTAGTTATGGATAAAGATATTAAACTTAAAGCTAGTGCAATGGTATTCAGTAGGCTAATGACTGCTGAGCAAGAACTTAAACGCGCAGAAAAGCATTTGCAAGAAGCAATTGATGAGGACGACTTTTGGGGTAGTGCAGAAAATAATTACGCAATGGTTAAGCGTACTTATGAAGCATGGAGTTATATTATGAAATTAGTTGAAACAGATATATGAAAGCACAAACAATAGACAAAGATAAACGACGCAAACTTGAATTTATTGAAGAGCATGTACTTAAAATAACTGGTCTTGATAAAATACGTACAAAATCAAGAACACATGAATATGTACTGGGTAGGTATTTATTCTGCTGGATGGCAAGGGAATATACACCATACTCATATTCAAATATTGGTGCTTATTTAAACAGAGACCACGCTACTGTATTACACAACGTGCGATCGTGCGAATGGGAAATAAAGTGGAATAAAGATTTACAGATACAACACGAAGCACTCAAGATAATAATGGAGAATGAATTCATGAACTCTATGGAGCGCACTGAAATTGAAGATAAAATAAAGCTACTTGAAAATCAATTAATTAAACTTAAAAAGTACTACTATGCAACTTTTAACACAAAACGGCAAAATGAAACGAACCTCGAAAGAATTGGGAGTTCGAATATTCAATTGGACGTTGCCAGCCTACAAAACTAAATCTGGTAAATTAACATGCCCAATGGCACAAAGCTGTGTAAAGTTTTGCTATGCACGTAAAGGTTTCTACACCTGGTCAAATGTAAATAAAGCACATGAAGATCGCTACGAGTTCAGTAAAACTGATGAGTTTGTTTCTGCAATGATTAAAGACATAAAGCGTAAAAAAGCAGATTATGTACGTATACACGACGCAGGCGACTATTATAGTAAAGTATACTTAAATAAGTGGATTGAGATTATGAAAGCACTACCTAATGTACGCTTTTATAGTTATACTAATATGGTAGACCTAATGCATAAAGCTGAGCTGCCTAAAAACTTTGACGTAATATTTAGTGATGCTGGTAAGCAAACACACTTGATTAACAGAAATACAGATCGCCACACTAATATATTTACCTCTGAACAAAACTTAACAAGAGCTAACTATGTGAATGCCAGTAAGATAGACTTATTTGCTACTAAATGGTTTTCACCTAATAACAATAAAATTGGTTTAATATTTCATTAATATGGAAGAAGTAATAAGAATGCGTGAAGAGCTTGAACAATTAGCAATAATTGAAGAAATTATGTTTGGCACGCTTCTTGTATTACTATTAGAAATAATATTTATTTTAATTATGAGCAGAAAATTATACAACTTTAATACAAAAAAAACCTATATTCACAAGTTCAACGAACAAAAGAATAAAAAAGACGCTAATGCAGCATCGTTACCAAAAGTGCGACAATAGCGTGTTAAGTATTAAATAGTAAGAGGCTAATGTCACATTCTCGTAATATGAAGTATTTAAACGACCGTCGTATTATATACCGAAGATTACCAGTTAATGATCAGCCAAGTGAAGTATTTGAGTGGGGATGGTTTTATGAAAATGGTACACATGAGTACTATAATCTATTCAACTCTCCAGCAATGATTAACACTTATAAGTCTTTATTATGGCATTTGATAGTTTTGTTTTATTTGAATGAAGGTATAAGTCAGACAGAATTTGAAAGATTAGCGTACTTTATTACTGATAAAAAAAATGGATTTGTAACTTTTAATGTATCTAAAAGTATGGTATCCAATATATTAAGTGAAGTGTATGATTTTGATTTCAATTTAGCACCGAAAAATAAAATAAAAAAGATTATATTTAAAGACTTTATACCACTAAACAAAAATGAAAAACTGTCTATTGTAGGTAAATTATTAGGTAGAACTTCTAAAGCTACGCCTGAAAATATCTATCAATGCATGGTTGAATTAAATGAGTTAGGTGAAAAAATAACGATAAGTAAACTGGCTAAACACTTAAATTGTACAACTAGAACTGTCTATCGTAATTTAACTGAAGAGTTAAAACAAGAAAAAGACAACCTAAATGAAGAAGTACAATGTACAAAATTACGTACGCCACAAAAAAGATTTAGAACGCGTACAGACTTACAAAGATCGGTTTAGCAATAGAGACCAGTTAATTATAGACTACATGCCATTAGTACAAGACGTAGCCCGGCAATTCTCAACCTCTGACCAAGCGGCCGGGGTGTTAAGCATTAACGACCTATTACAAGAAGGTTACAAAGGTTTGATTGAAGCAGTAGACAAAATACAAGAAACGCGTTTAGCGGACTCTACGGACCCCGAAAAAACGTTGCAAGTATTTTTATACAAAAGAATCAAAGGTGCTATACGCAGGTCCATAGATATCAATAGGGGGGATATACGCATACCAGAACATAAGCTAAATGAAATACGGAAAGATAATGGTAAAAATAAAGAAATGGTTGCTTTATTTTTCAATTCTATTTTTCTTTCTTTCGATAATACACCAGATGACGAAGAATCCCAGGTATTTCAAATAGAGGATAAAAGTAAACCATATAATATTGATATATTAAATAAATATTTGCTATCTTTGATGCGTATGCACCTCGACGATCGTGAATATGAAGTATTGAGATTGAGTTACGGTTTAGACTGTAACAAGTTGAGTGCAAAAAAGATTGCTGAAAAATTAAACATTACCGGATCAGCTAATTATGTGCGAGTATCACAAATAAAACGTGACGCATTAGATAAGTTGATTGACAATGTTGACCCCGAACAAGTAATTGATTTGTTAAATTAAATAGTAAACTATGAGTACCAGAACAAAATCTGAGATGTTAAATGACTTGTACAAGAAGTATGAGTTAAGTCCTGAGGACACGTTTCGTTCACCGCAAGGTTGGACAATTATTACAAGAAGCGGTATTGACAAGATACAAGCTGTAGCTGATATTGATATTAATTACGAGGTTGTAGAGTATACCCCTGGTGAATCCGCAGCAGTAAAAGCAATTGCAAATTGGGGCGACCGAATCTTAACTACTTTCGGTGAAGCATCACCTAAAAACTGTCGCCAAAGTTATGTATTAGCAATGGCAGAAAAAAGAGCAATGTCTCGTATTGTATTAAAACTAACCGGCTTTTATGCTTTGGGTGTATTTGGTCAGGATGAGTCTGAAGACTTTGTTGATTCAAGTAAATACCAAAAGAAAGGCTATTCTAAAGAAACATTATAATGGATTTAAATAAGGCTATAGAAAGATTACGGAACGACGAAGATTACTATGGTGATTTTGGTAAGCAGTTTTTATCTAATTCAGATATCCAGACATTACTGAATAACCCTGCTAACCTTCATATACCTAGTCCTCGTACTTCCGCTTTCTTAGTCGGCGGGTACTTTCATACTGCTATCTTAGAACCCGGCAAGCTTGATAACTTTAAAATTATCAAAGCATCAAACAGAAACACGAAAGCATATAAAGAAGCAAGCCAAGGTGAATTATGCTTATTAGAGAGTGAAGCCGATATGGTTATGAAGTTAAAGGAGAGACTGTTAGCTTGCGATGCCGTGCGTAGTCTGGTTGTGGGAGACCACAAAGACGCCAAGATAGAGTATGAGGTGCCCAATATAATTAAGCTTGGAACAAACTTTTGGAAAGGTAAAGCTGATATTGTAAACCATGATGAAAAATTAATCATTGATTTGAAAACAACAAACGATGTGGACGGATTTAAATGGAGTGCAAAAAAATACAACTACGATAGCCAAGCTTTTATATATTCGCAAATGTTTGGATATGAGTTTTTGTTTATTGCAATAGATAAAAATACTATGAAGATTAAATTTGCTGACTGCTCATCAGAATTTTATGAGCGTGGTGCTTATAAAGTAGAGCAAGCAAATGAGATTTATGATTTGCATTACAAAGACGAAAACTTTGAACCGAATAATTTTTTTATAACTGAAACACTTTAATTTTTTATAACTATGGCTGGAATTGTCAAAGGGTCTATTGACCTAACCAAAATCCCTCGTGAGAAAATTGTAGAGGGTAAAAAAGGAAAGTACCTCAACGTTGTTGTTACTATTAATGACGAAGTTGATCAGTACGGAAACAATGCTTCTATTACGGTAGATCAAACTCCGGAAGAGCGTCAAGCTAAAGAAGCTAAAACTTATTTAGGAAATGCTAAGATCGTATGGTCGAATGGTAACATGCCTTCACCTCCTCCGCGCGATGGTCAAGCTCCGGGAACAAACTTTCCTGCAACAGCACCTCAAGCACCGGTAGCAGCAAACGACGATTTACCATTTTAAAATAAGTTTATTACATGCACGTTAACGACGTAGAGATCAATGGATATGAGATTGAAGAATTCAATCAGTACAATCTTGAAGTGGGTAAAACGCAAGGCATCTGCCCTATTTGCTCACATGACAGGAAACCCGAAAATAAGAAACAAAAATGTGCTTCTTATGATTGGGAACGTGGTCTCGGTACGTGTCACAACTGTAATCAAACTTTTCAACTTCACACTTTTAAGCGTCTTGGTAAGGCAGACAAAGATTATGTTATACCAGATGTAGAACCTGTACTTGTACAGAATCCGAAGGTAGTTGCTTGGTTTGATAGCAGAGGTATAAGCGCTCAGACCCTTAACGATTTAAATATCAGCGAGGGTCCTGAGTTTATGCCGCAGACAGGTCAGCAAGAGAACACAATACAGTTTAATTACTTTATTGGTGGACAGCTAGTTAATGTAAAGTATAGAGACGGTAGAAAAAATTTTAAACTATACAAAGGAGCAGAAAAAGTATTTTATAATATTGACGCTTCAGTTGGCTACGATACAGTAATTATTGTAGAAGGTGAAATGGATGTTCTTTCCTTTCACGAAGCTGGTATTAAAAATGTAATATCAGTTCCTAATGGTGCAACACTGCACAACAACAACCTAGATTATCTTGACGCATGCATTGATTACTTTGCAGATAAAGAAAAAGTAATTATTGCTGTAGATTCAGATGAGGCGGGTCAAGCACTCCAACAAGAGTTGGTACGTAGATTGGGTGCCGAGCTATGCTATACACTCGATTTCGAAGATGTAAAAGACGCTAACGATTATTTACAAAAGTATGGCAAAGAACAATTGGCAAAGCGTATTGCCACAGCGAAACCAGTACCGCTCGAAAACGTCACAACTTATCGAGATATTGAAGGCGAGGTCATTGACTTCGTTGAAAATGGTTTTAAGCCTGGTTATCAGGTCGGTTTACAAAACTTTGACGATATATTTTCCACTTACACTGGTCAGTTTATTACTGTTACTGGCATCCCTAGTTCCGGTAAAAGTGATTTTGTCGATCAAATGGTTGTGGGGTATAATCAGTTATATGGCTGGAAAACAGCGTTCGCTTCTCCAGAAAACCAACCTACTTTCTTACACGCACACAAGCTCATCAGAAAAGTGTGGCAAGGAATGCCGCAACGATCAGAAGTAGGTGGTGATAAATGGAAACAAATTACAGGGCATGTAAATGAAAACTTTTATTTTATAGACATGGAAAGATACACGCTTGAAGCTATACTTCGTAAAGGAGCAGAGCTTGTAAAGCGAAAAGGTATTAAATGCCTTGTTATCGACCCATTTAATAAAGTAAGAGATGTTGATGCTAAGACAGAAGATGTTAATAGGTATACAATGGAATACTTAACTAAAATTGAAGTATTTGCAAAGAAATTTGATGTGCTTGTAATTATAGTAGCTCACCCAACTAAAATGTATAAAGACGGCAATGGTAAGATTGAAGAACCAACAATGTACAACATTAAAGGTGGCGGTGAATGGTATGATGCCTCCTACCATGGTATTCTTGTACATAGAGATTATGAAGCGAAAACGGTTAAAGCAAAAATACTTAAAGTCAAATTTCAAAACTTAGGTGAAAACGGTGCTGAAGCTCATTTTAAATGGGAACCAAAGTCAGGTTGTTTTATACCACATGAACCAATTGATATAAGTAAAGAAGCAATGCCATGGGAAGTGGATTAAAATCACATAAAAGAAAGAATCAACGTGGAGCCGATCGCATTATACAATATCCTGAAAATTTCAGAACGCCAGAACACCCAGAATATGAATATTATCGCTGGTGTATTAATAATGGAATTGTTGTATGGCCGGTTGGAGAATTGTCAGATTCTTGGTATATTCGAATTACAATCAACGGAAAAACCTCTATATCACCCGTAAAATACGGTTACGATATATGGGACAAAGTTTTTGAATACTATAAATATTATTATGATAAATATCGATGAAGAATACAAAGGGCTGGTTTCAGGAATACTCCACGGTGGTGTCAGAAAATCAGATCGTACAGGCACGGGTATCTTACACGTATTTGGAAGACAAATAGTACACGACATGGAGCTTGGTTTTCCATTACTTACAACTAAAAAGGTTTGGTTCAACCATGCAGTTACAGAAATTATATGGATGCTTCATGGTCGAACTGATATGAAATTCTTAACTGATAATAAAGTTAATTACTGGACCCCTGATTATGAGCGTAGCGGAAGAACTGATGGTACATTAGGCAAAGTATATGGCTATCAATGGAGAAATTTCAATGGTGTTGACCAACTTAAAGAATTAATGCTTACCTTAAAAAACGAACCAACCTCTAGACGCATGATGGTTAGCGCTTGGAATCCTGCCGATATGAAAGATATGGTATTACCGCCTTGTCATTATGGATTTCAAGTTAGTACTAGAGGTATTTATTTAGATTTAATATGGACACAAAGATCAGTAGATGTATTTTTAGGTTTACCATACGATATAGCTATCTATGGATTATTATTATTGTTCTTAGCAGAAGGTTTTGGTTATAAACCTGGAAGATTAATAGCACAATTAGGAGATTGTCATTTATATTTGAATCATATAGAAGCCGCCAAAGAATTAATAGACAGGGATTATAAAGATTTACCTGAAGTAATTGTTAAAGACGGTTTAAGATTAAACATGCATAATGAAATACTAATACCACAACACGAAGATGTTGAACTAAAAAATTATAATCCTAATCCATCAATTAAGGCGCCATTATCAGTTGGTATGGGCCACTAAATTAAATGTTAAATATGTACTACATCTACCATATTCCCGGTAAAAAAATTGGCGTAACGCGTAATCTTAAAAATAGAGTTGAGGTTATGCAAGGTTATGCTCCTGACGAGTATCAAGTATTATATCAAACTACTAATGTTGACGATGTTTCTAATAAAGAAATTGAGTTACAAAAAGTATTAGGGTATAAAGTTGATGGCCGTCTTTATAAAGAAGTAATTAACTCAAAACCTGAACTAATGAAATTAAACATCACAGAACAAACTACGACGTTTCCGTGTCCTAAAAACAAAGTTAAAGGACGATTAATGGATATGCTTGGGCATAAATGGGAAACTGTATTTGGAGAAGTTGAATTAACTAAAGAGCTTGTTACATGGATTGACAAAAACTGTGTTACTTCCATGTACGATAAAGAACGCTGTTTTGTATATAACAAAGCAATGTATGAAGCTTTCAACTTAGAAGATAGTTTGTTTGATAATCCAAATCCATCAATTTACGACCTTATAAGAGACTGGGCTGAAGAACGCGGCATTTATGCTAATGGAGACGAAAAGACTCAATACGTTAAGCTTATGGAAGAAGCAGGCGAGCTTGCTCAAGCGTTATTAAAACAGGATGCAGAAGAAACTCGTGACGCTATTGGTGATATGGTTGTTGTGTTAACCAACCTAGCGCATTTGTGTGGCATGTCAATTGAAAATTGTGTAGCTACGGCTTATGCTGAAATTGCAGAACGCAGAGGTAAAATGGTTAATGGAACATTTGTAAAAGAACAATTATAATGGAATTTAGAGACCCTATAATTAAATCAGTTGTAGAGAAGTTTGTACAACGCTCTGATACAGGCTTTAAAAAATATGGTGTAACACTTCAAGATGATAGCGGCAATGCTTTAAAATGGCTTGATCATTTACAAGAAGAACTCATGGATGCTGTAAACTATATTGAAAAGCTTAAGAGCGTATTGCAAAATGATTATGAAGATGCTGTTGTAAGAATGTCTAAGCAAAGAGATTGGAAAGAATCTGACGATGGCTATATGCTTGATGACGATAATATATGGCAATAAAACGACCTAGAACACGAAGAAAGAAGGGGCCTGTACAAGCTAAAAAAGTTAAATATGATGGAATAAACTTTGCATCAGGTCTTGAAAGATATATGTATATGGCTTTAAAAAAAGCTAAAATAAAATCAGAATATGAAGGTGAAACTTTTACGTTACTTGCAGGATTCGATTTCAAAAATGAATCCTATGAAAGACAATCTAACGGTAAAGGAGATTTTGCTAATCGTGGCAATAAGCGTATTCTTCCTATTCGTTATACTCCCGATTTTATTGGCGAGGATTTTATTATTGAATGTAAAGGGCGAGCTAATGAGTCTTTTCCAATGCGCTGGAAGCTATTTAAAAAATATATATCAGAAACTAATCCAAAAGTAACTTTATACAAACCTCAAAATCAAAACGAATGCGACAGAGTGATTCAGCTGATCTTATCAAAGAGAAACGTATAGCCCGTATAAAGTATGCTAATAGACAGATAGACAAGTTTATTAAATGGTCTATAAAAAATAAAGGATATTTAAAATATAAAGAATTAGTAGAAATTCAAAATACTTATAATATAAAAGTACATGGCTAAAATTATACTTTCTGCATACCACAAAAACCCTAAAAAAAATCGTAAAGGTATACACGCTAAAAAGAAAAGTAGCAGTAGTAAAACAAGTAAACTTTACAAAAAAAAATATAGAGGCCAAGGCCGCTAATACCTAAAAAATAACGACTAACTTTATAAAAACTCAGAATGAAGAATTGGATTTTAAGCCTTGGTTTTTACCAGGGCGTTTTATTCGGTATGCGTACCTACGAAAGTGAATATTCAACGCAGTATGTACTGTATTTACCATTTGTAGATTTGTGTATTGAATTTATAAACGAACAAGAAGAAGAATAATATGGGATTATTTGATGAACGAATAGCTTATAAACCTTTTGAATATCCAGTTTATTACAACGAAGGGTGGCTAAAACAAGCACAAGCATTTTGGTTACATACCGAAATACCAATGCAAGGCGATGTAAAAGACTGGAAAGAAAAATTAACCCCCGCAGAAAAAAACTTAGTAGGCAATATACTATTAGGTTTTGCGCAAACAGAATGTGCAGTTTCAGATTACTGGACACAAAAAGTTGTATCATGGTTTCCTAAACATGAAATACAACAAATGGCAATGATGTTTGGTTCACAAGAAACTATTCATGCTGTTGCTTATTCATATTTAAATGAAACACTAGGCTTAGATGATTTTGAAGCGTTTTTACACGACCCTGCAACAATGGAAAGGTTTGATAACCTTGTCGCTTGCGACGATAATGACCGTGCCGGTATTGGAAGAAGCTTGGCAATATTTTCTGCGTTTGCTGAAGGTGTATCTTTATACAGCGCGTTTGCAGTTTTGTACAGCTTTCAAATGCGTAACTTGCTTAAAGGAATTGGACAACAAATGAAATGGTCTGTTCGTGATGAATCACTTCATAGTAAAATGGGTTGTCAGTTATTTAAACACATGTGTGAAGAAGATTCAACATTACTTGAAACTTGTAGAGAAGATATAATTAATGCGGCAAATGCTATGCACGATGCCGAAATGAATTATATTGATAAGATGTTTGAAATGGGTGATATTGAAAACATGAAGTCATACGACCTAAAACAATTTATTAAAAAGAGATTAAATGAAAAGTTGGTTGAACTTGGGTATATTGATCTTGGTGATTTTTTCAGTTTTGATGCTGCTTCTGCAGATAATCTTGATTGGTTTTATCATTTAACTGGAGGTGTAACTCATACAGACTTTTTTGCTATTAGACCTACAGATTATTCTAAAGCAAATGAAGGTGAAGATTTTGAAGATATTTGGTAATTATGTGGAACGATAACTGGAAAAAAGGAGAAGACTATCCGTCATGGGGAGACACTGACGTATACAAAAAAACAATTACAGGTGGTTACTTATTACCATGGGAGTCACCAAAAGATGCGTATATGCGTGTTGCTGCCGCTGTAGCTAAAAGATTATATAAGCCTGAAATGGCTGATTTGTTTTTTGATTATATTTGGAAAGGCTGGTTAAACTTAGCTTCACCTGTTCTTTCAAATACTGGCACAGATCGTGGATTACCTATATCATGCTTCGGTATTGATGTTGGTGATAGTATCCATGATATTGGCGCTAAAAATTTAGAAATGATGTTACTAGCGAAACACGGCGGGGGCGTTGGTATCGGAATTAATATGATTCGTCCTGCCGGTTCTAAAATTACAGGTAATGGTACATCTGACGGAGTAGTGCCGTTTTGCAAAATTTACGATTCCACTATATTGGCCACGAATCAAGGGGCTGTCCGACGAGGAGCTGCATCAGTTAATATCAATATTGACCACCCCGACTTTCTGGACTGGCTTGAGATCAGAGAGCCCAAAGGTGATGTTAATAGACAGTCACTCAATCTCCACCAGTGCGCTGTGGTCGGCGATAAGTTTATGCGAAGACTTGAACAAGGAGATAGCGACGCACGACAGAAGTGGTCAAAGTTATTACAAAAGCGTAAAGCAACTGGAGAGCCTTATATCCTTTTTAAGGGAAATACAAACAAAGCTAATCCAAGAGCATACAAAGACAACGGACTTAAAGTTCACATGACAAACATTTGTTCTGAGATTGCATTACACACAGATGAAAGTCATAGTTTTGTATGTTGCCTTAGTTCAGTTAATTTAGCAAAATATGAAGAATGGAAAGACACTGACCTCATTTACCACAGTATTTGGTTTCTTGATGGTGTACTTGAAGAATTTATTCAAAAAGCAAAGGGGCTTAAAGGCTTTGATAATAGCGTGCGTTCTGCAGAAAAAGGAAGGGCACTCGGTCTTGGAGTTCTGGGATGGCATACTTATTTACAACAGAAAGGAATTCCTTTTGAGGGTATGCAAGCGCAATTTGAAACAAGAAGAATTTTTAGTCAAATTAAGATTGAATCAGAAAGAGCTTCCCGCGACCTTGCTGAGGTCTATGGTGAACCATTATGGTGTAAGGACACAGGATTTAGAAATACACACCTTAGAGCGATTGCACCCACAGTTTCTAATTCTAAACTTTCAGGCAACGTTTCACCGGGTATTGAACCGTGGGCTGCAAATGTTTTTACAGAACAATCTGCAAAGGGAACATTCATTAGAAAAAACAAAGAGCTGGAAAAAGTCCTGCGAAAAGTAGGTATTAATAATACAAATACCTGGAATAAAATATTAGAAGACAAAGGTTCTATTCAGGACATTGAAGAATTAAATGATTGGGGATATGTACAAGGAAAATTGGTTAAGCTATCTGAAACAAATGAAGAAGTGGATAAGTACGGCTTTGATGCGGTAAAAAATGTATTCAAAACATTTAAAGAAATTAACCAACTAGAGTTAGTAAATCAGGGAGGTATACGTCAACAATATGTAGATCAATCTGTATCTTTGAATCTAGCGTTTCCAAGTGAAGCTTCTCCTAAATGGATTAATCAAGTTCACTTAGAAGCATGGAAAAAAGGAATAAAGACTTTATATTATATGCGGACCGAGTCCGTATTGCGTGGTGATATTGCTGCCAAAGCAATGGATCCAGATTGTTTAAGTTGCGATGGTTAATTCGTAGTTTATTATTTTATTTGTTCAGCCGTAAAAAGCCCTGAGAATTATCTTGGGGCTTTTTATTTTTGCAATATATTTAAAAGAATCGCAGAAGCTCCAATAGCTGAACCAATCTTATATAACTTCTTGGTTGCTCTTTCGCGTTTTAAAGCCTTCTGGAGGTCTTCTGAAATGCTTTTATAGTTTTCTATTTGAGAATCTTTTTGTCGCAATACGTCTTCTCTATTTTGCAATTGTAATTGTAAATTATTTATTACTTCTTGTAGCGTTAATGTTTTACTTTCCAATGTGTTCAATCTTTGCAAAGTAACATTGTATTGCGCTTTTAATCCGTCGTATGTTACAAGATCTTTAACTACTAACCTAGCTATTGGTTCAGTTAATAGAATTTTTGTATCTGTCTGAGAAAAACTTTTGAAGCTGACGCTTATCAAAGCGACTAATAGAATCAAGTTTCTTTTTAGTTTCATCTTCTATAATATCTATTTGATTATTTAACTGCTCTATTGTATTATCATATTCAGCTATTTGTTCATTAAGAACTGCAGCTTCTATTTTTAAACTATCATTAGCAGTCTCCAATAGGTTTATTTCAGATTGAAGCATGTTGATCTGATTCTCGTACTTCTGTATGTCGAGCTTTGGTCTTTCTTTCAACATAAAAAATATAACTAAAGTCGTAATACAGAGCAATATTACACTTGCCCTATTCATAGTTTATGCTACTAAAGCAGCTTTAAAAGCATCCCAATCAAATGCAGAACCAGGATCAGTTTTGCCTTTTCCAGATCCTCTAACATCATCACCAGAACAATCTGAATGGCGAACAACGTTTTCTGCAGGGATGTTGTATTGCTCCATCCACCACTTGCAAGTTGCAACAGCTGTGTCAAATTGCTCCTTAGTATAAGTACCAGGTGTTTCAATAGCTTTGCTAAATGTGCTAAAATCATGCTCTCCTGGAACTAATAATTCAAAACCTAAGAAATGGTTGTTAAGGTGTTCTAGCCCCGCCCACTCCGATTTACCAGCGTGAGCTGCTTTATTTGGTGACTCAACCATTTTTTCATAAGTACCGTCAGGGTGAATAAAACCATGTACTGATAGTTTAACTGATTTTAAAAAGTCGTGAGCCTTCATAGGGCCTTCTGGCATTTTTAAATACTCTGCCATTGAGTGTACAATAATTCCTTTTGGTTCGATTACCATTGTTATTCTTTTTTACCACCAAATATTTTACCAGCTTCTGCAATACCAAATGCTCCAAGAGTAATAATAACAAAACTGTTATAGATAAACTCTTGAACAACAAGATCTTTACCTACAAACCCTGTTACGATGTCTGCTAGAGCAAAGCCTACCATAATTGCAAATGAGGCAAAGCCTACAACTGAT
>Ga0255765_1003299_pt1 | contig 17380 bp, 17 predicted proteins | sample 041ome_8_FD_179965 | JGI IMG/M metagenome (GOLD analysis project Ga0255765, IMG submission 179965) | Coastal salt marsh microbial communities from the Groves Creek Marsh, Skidaway Island, Georgia - 041407BS metaG (version 2) | ecosystem: Environmental > Aquatic > Marine > Intertidal zone > Salt...
TCACACCCCGAACTAAACGCCAATCGTCGCCTCGTTTTGTCTGGTGGGCTCACACCTGCAAACGTGATCGATGGCATTCGTACCACCAGCCCTTGGGGCGTTGATGTCAGCTCCGGCGTGGAGCAAACCAAAGGCATCAAGGACCCTGAGCTGATGCACGCCTTTTGTGATGCCGTTCGGGCCACTGCCGTCCGTTAGGTGACCGGCGCTTAGTCGCCAATTCCAAGCAATCGAGATAACCATGAATTACCAACAACCCGATGCCCGTGGCCATTTTGGTCCTTACGGCGGCGCTTTCGTTAGCGAGACATTGACGCATGCCATCGCAGAGCTGAACGACGCGTACGCCAAGTACCAACACGACCCTGATTTCTTGAGTGAATTCAAAAACGAGCTGGCCCACTTCGTCGGCCGGCCCAGCCCCATCTACCATGCCGCGCGCATGAGCCGCGAAGTCGGTGGCGCACAAATTTATTTGAAGCGTGAAGACCTCAACCACACCGGCGCGCACAAAATCAACAACGTGATTGGCCAAGCCATGCTGGCCAAGCGCATGGGTAAACCGCGCGTGATCGCCGAGACAGGTGCGGGCCAACATGGCGTTGCGACTGCCACCATTTGTGCACGCTACGGATTGGAGTGTGTGGTTTACATGGGTAGCGAGGACGTCAAGCGCCAAAGCCCCAACGTCTATCGCATGAAGCTATTGGGCGCGACTGTCGTACCGGTCGAGTCAGGTAGCCGCACGCTAAAGGATGCGCTCAACGAAGCGATGCGAGATTGGGTCACCAATGTTGAGAATACGTTCTACATCATCGGTACCGTTGCAGGCCCGCACCCCTACCCGATGATGGTGCGCGACTTCCAGCGCATCATCGGCGATGAGTGTCTGACTCAAATGCCCGCCATGGCGCAGCGCCAACCAGATGCGGTGGTCGCCTGCGTTGGAGGCGGCAGTAACGCCATGGGTATTTTTTACCCCTACATTCCCCACACCGATGTTCGCCTGATCGGCGTAGAAGCAGCGGGTGAAGGTCTGGATAGCGGGCACCACAGTGCATCTATCAGTCGGGGGAGCCCTGGTGTGCTGCACGGAAACCGGACCTATCTCCTGCAGGATGACCTTGGCCAAATTACGGAAACGCACTCGGTCAGCGCCGGACTTGACTACCCCGGCGTGGGCCCCGAGCACGCCTACCTGGCGGATATCAAGCGTGCTGAATACGTGGGAATCACCGACCAAGAGGCCTTGGATGCCTTCCATTACTTGTGCCGGACTGAGGGCATCATTCCTGCGCTTGAATCCAGCCACGCCGTTGCCCACGCGATGAAGATGGCCAAGACCATGTCGCCCGAACAGATTATTTTGGTCAACCTCTCCGGTCGCGGTGACAAAGACATCGGCACTGTGGCTGACCTCAGTCAGGCCGATTTCTATTGCCGACCCAGTTGCCGTGGGCAATCAGTCAAGGGACAAGATGGCGTATCGGTTGTGGAGTTTGCCAAATGAGCCGTATTCAAACCTGTTTAAGCGCGCTCGCTGCGCAAGGGCGCCGTGCACTCATCCCGTACATCACAGCTGGCTACCCTTACCCCAACGTGACCCCCACGGTCATGCACGAGATGGTCAAAAGTGGCGCTGACATCATTGAACTGGGTGTTCCTTTTTCTGACCCGATGGCCGATGGCCCTGTGATTCAAAAAGCCGGTGAAGCGGCGTTGCGCCATGGAATCGGTATGCAGCAGGTGCTCGACATGGTGAGAGCCTTCCGCGCGCAGGATGCAGAAACACCAGTTGTCCTAATGGGCTATGCCAACCCCATTGAACGCTTCGACGGCCTGCACGGCCAGCGCGCTTTTGTCAATGCGGCCAAAGCGGCAGGCGTTGACGGCATTTTGGTCGTGGACTACCCCCCTGAAGAATGTGAGTCGTTTGCCGCCGACCTGCGGGCGCAGGACATGGACCTGATCTTCCTACTGGCCCCTACGTCCACTGACGAGCGAATGGCCTTGGTCGGCAAACTGGCGACTGGCTACGTCTACTACGTTTCGCTCAAAGGTGTCACTGGTGCAGGTCACCTGGACACGGACGCCGTGGCTGCCATGCTGCCCCGCATTCGCCAATTCATTAAGATTCCGGTCGGCGTCGGTTTCGGTATCCGTGATGCCGCGACCGCCAAAGGCGTTGGCATCGGCGCTGACGCGGTGGTGATTGGTAGCAAAGTGATTCAAATCGCAGAGGGCGAATCTGAAGCCAACGTCGGTCCAGCCGTAGGCGCCTTTCTAACCGAAATAAGACAGGCACTCGACACCTTACCGCCGCTTTAAGCGGCGCACTGCACGCGCTCAATTCTTTTAAAATTCCAAGACCGCCCCCCACAAGGGGCTTGCTTGAAAAGGTCCCCCTATGTCCTGGCTCGAGAAACTACTGCCTCCCCGAATCACACAAATCAACGCCAGCAAGCGTCGCAGCGTGCCCGAAGGTGTGTGGACCAAATGCGGCGGTTGTGAGGCCGTGCTTTACAACTCTGACCTAGAAAAAAATGCTTTTGTGTGCCCCCATTGTGATCACCACCACCGGATGGGTGCACGGGCACGCTTGGACTACTTTTTAGATCAAGGCGGGCGCTACGACATCGGCCAAGAGGTCGAACCCGTGGATGCGTTGAAGTTCAAAGACAGCCGCAAGTACCCTGAGCGACTCAAAGAGGCCACGAAAGCCACCGGTGAGACCGACGCCCTCGTCGTAATGGGCGGTAGTGTCATGAACATGAGTGTGATTGCAGCTGCATTTGAATTTGAATTCATGGGTGGCAGCATGGGTAGTGTTGTGGGTGAGCGCTTCGTTCGTGGCGTCGAGCAGGCGATCGAAAACAAGTGCCCCTTCATCTGTTTCACCGCTACGGGTGGCGCGCGCATGCAAGAGGGTTTGTTGTCGTTGATGCAAATGGCTAAAACCAACGCTGCTTTGACGCGTTTAGCTAAAAAGCGCTTGCCCTACATCAGCGTGCTAACCGACCCTACGATGGGCGGGGTGAGCGCTGGCTTTGCGTTTATGGGTGACGTCGTGATCGCAGAGCCTAAAGCCTTGATCGGTTTTGCAGGTCCTCGCGTAATTGAAAACACCGTGCGCGTGAAATTACCCGAAGGATTTCAACGCGCAGAGTTCCTGCAAGAAAAAGGTGCTGTCGATCTGATTTGCGATCGACGCGAGCTACGCGAGCGGGTGGCTAACTTGATGGCCATGCTGCAACGACAGAGCGCCGACGCGGTCAGTTAAGCAAGCGACGCAGCGAGAGCTGCGCTCAGGGTAACTTTGACAGCGCGTGCATGTAGATGGGGTCCACCATCAGGGCGTCCCATTCTATGCCCGGCGCTTTGGGTAATAAGTTGAGGCGCCGGTAGGCGCTTTCTTCGTTAATCGCCCACTCGTTGCGCAGCAGTGCTTCAGTCATACCGTCGATCAGGGCGTCAATTGGCGCACCATCGTCCACAACACACTGGTTGCACAGCAAGACCAGGTCGCATCCTGCATTCAAGGCATGAATCGCCGCCGTTGTCGCGTCGACAGCCTTGCCGCCAATCTCGCGTGCACCCGCCATGCTCAAGTCATCGCTGAATACCGCTCCTTGGAAACCAAGTTGGCCACGCAGGATCTCTTGTAACCAACGCGCAGAAAAACCGGCTGGGCGGTCATCGACCTTGGGATAAACGACGTGCGCAGGCATCACCGCGGTCAGGCTGTTGCTCAGCCAAGCGTAGGGCATCGCATCGTCCGCCAAAATGGCTCGCAGCCCACGTTTGTCGACTGGAATATCGGTATGGGAATCTGCTGCGACAAAGCCATGCCCGGGAAAATGTTTACCGCAGTTGGCCATACCCGCCTGCAAAAGGCCCTGCATGATGCTGCGCGCCAACGCAGCTGTCACTGCCGGATCGCGGTGGAAAGCACGATCCCCAATCACGCCGCTAGCCCCAAAGTCCAAATCCAGGATGGGGGCAAAGGTGAAATCCACGCCACATGCGCGTAACTCGGCACCCATCACATAACCGCAGGCCGTCGCTGCATCCATAGCGGATAAGGCGGCATGTGCCGCATGCGGCGCGCGACGCGACGCCTCAAACCAAGCGGTGCCCAACGCACGCATCGCTGGAATATGCGTAAAGCCATCTTGCTTGAAGCGCTGAACGCGACCCCCTTCATGGTCGACGCAAATCAACAAGTCCTCTCTTACTGCTTTGACTTCGGCGCAGAGCGCTGTGAGCGCTGCGCGGTCTTTCCAATTGCGACCAAAAAGAATGATGCCGCCCACGAGTGGGTGCGAAAGACGTCGCACATCTTGTGGCGTCAATTGGTGACCAGCGACATCAATGATCAAAGGGGCGTGGGGGCTCATGTGGGGATCACCATTCAATAAATTCAGGACAGTGCAGTAGGGTTGAGGGTCTGACTAACGATAACGTGACTGGTCGCGTAGGCGGATTCATCACTCACCGTGACGTGCGCGCACCACTGCCGCTCGTCAAACCAAGTCGCCAGCGCACCACTCAATGCGATGTACGGCTGGCCACTTGGCGCATTCAATATTTCGCAATGCCGCCATGTCATGGGCATTCGCATCCCTAGTCCAATGGCTTTGCTAAAGGCCTCTTTCGCCGAGAAGCGCGTCGCAACATACCGCATACCTCGGTCTGGGTAACGCGCCGAGCGTGCTCGCCACACTTGTAGCTCACGGGGACCCAAGACTTTTTCTGCGAATCGATCGCCGTGGCGTACCAAAGCGCGCTCAATGCGAACCACCTCGCAGATATCGGTCCCAATTCCAACAATCATTGCAATGCAGCGAGATAGGCTTTCACGGTTGCCGCATAGCCGTGTTCAAGCGCTTCGGCAATCAAAGCGTGTCCGATCGACACCTCGGACACGCCGGGTACCGTTGAGATGAAGGTCGACAAGTTGTCGAGATTAAGGTCATGTCCGGCGTTAACTCCCAACCCACTTGCCAGTGCCGCTCTTGCCGACTCGACATAAAGGGCTGTCACCATGGCTTGGTCTGGCGTCCCGTAGGCGCGGGCATAGGCCTCTGTATAGAGCTCAACGCGATCTGCCCCCAAAGCGGCCACGGCAACCATCGCCTCGGGCACGGGATCCATGAATAGACTCACACGCACGCCCCAGGCTTTTAATTGGGCGATGATGGGTTGGAGTTGCAACGCATCTTGCGGGAATTGCCAGCCATGGTCTGACGTGAACTGATCAACGGCATCGGGTACCAAAGTGCACTGTGCCGGACGAGTTGCCTCCACAAAAGCCATCAGGTTATGGTGCGGATTTCCCTCGATATTGAACTCAATGTGGGGGTACTGCTTTAGCAACTCGGCTATTTCGTACACATCGGTTGCACGGATATGCCGCTCGTCCGGGCGCGGGTGAACGGTGATACCGGCGGCGCCAGCCTCAATACACAGCTGTGCAGCGCGAAGGACAGACGGAATACCCAGATGACGTGTATTGCGAATCAACGCCACTTTATTCACATTGACCGACAATGCGGTGACGGTTTTATGGTCGGGAGCAGCCATGGCTAAGGCATCCTTCGTGGGTTGCGAACCTGTGTATTGTCCCAGCTTTTCACAGGGTCGCCGGTGATACAGGCTGACCCAGTGTTTGTTGACCCAAGGCATTCACATCAAGCCACATTTGGCGCGTTTTAAACACGCTGACACCGCTATGGTCTTGCAGTAGCGCACGCAGTTGCGGGCGTAATGCGGGCGATAAGCCCTGACACGCTCGCACCGTTTCACGCCACGGCGCTGCGCCTTGCATGGCTCGCTCCAAACGCTGCCACTGAGCGCCTGTGAGGGCATCAACCGCATCTTCAGGCGCATGCATCAACCCCGCTTGCGGGCGTAAACGATAGGTTTGCTCAGGTACCACGTCGGTCAGTGCGGCGCTTTCTTGGGACAAGGTGGGCAACACGCCCAGATCACGGAGCACGAAAAGCTCAAAGGCGCGTGCCACATTCAGCAAGGTTTCAACGCGACCAGATAGGTCGCGAACGGCTTGATCGTAGATATCAAATAATCGCGGGTGCGGATCATCACGTGCCAATAAACGCAACAGCAACTCATTCAGGTAAAAACCAGTCAGCAGCGCTTCACCCTGCGGCATGACAGCGCCCCCCTGCCACTGGGCGGCACGCAGGGTTCTGACCTCTGCATCCCCACGCCAACTCAGCCACAGAGGCTGCAGTGGCAACAGAATCGGGCGAAATTGTGAGGCGGGTTTTTTGGCCCCCTTCGCCACGACCGCTAGTCGACCAAAATCGCGGCTCCAAATGTCCAAAATGAGGCTGCTTTCGCTCCAGTCGTAACGGTGCAAAACATAGGCCGTCTGGTCCTGAACACGCGTAATTGCCATGGACCGAATGCTTACTCGTAGCCGAAGGACCGCACACGAGCCTCGCTGTCAGCCCAGCCAGATTTCACCTTCACCCAGAGCTCGAGGAAAACTTTGCCATCAATGAGATTTTCCAGTTCGTGCCGGGCCTCGGTACCGATACGTTTTAACTTTTCACCGCCTTCGCCAATGATCATTCCTTTGTGCCCCTCGCGCTCTACAACAATCGTGGCTGCGATTCGGCGAAGGTTGCCCTCCTCCTCAAACTTGTCAATCACTACGGTGGAGGTGTAGGGCAATTCATCGCCCGTCAGGCGAAAAATCTTTTCACGAATAATCTCTGCCGCCAGAAAGCGCTCACTCTTGTCGGTCAATTCGTCTGGGGGATAAATCCACTCTTGCGTCGGTAAATACCGCTCGCAAATAGCGAAGACCCGGTTCACATCGCGTATTGTTTTGGCAGACATGGGGACGTATTCTGCAAACGGATGCCGCTCTTGCATGCTGGCCAACCAGGGTGCGATATCACCCCGGCGGTGAATCAGGTCGAGCTTGTTGGCTAACAGGATGGTCGGAATTCCGCTGGGAAGTTGCGCCAAAACTTTCGCATCATCCAAACCAAAGCGGTTCGCCTCGACCATGAAGACAATCAAGTCGACATCACTGATCGCCCCCAAAACGGTTCGATTCAACGAGCGGTTGAGCGCATTTGCATGGCGCGTTTGAAAGCCTGGTGTATCGACAAACACAAATTGCGTGGCGCCTACCGTTCGGATGCCCGTGATACGGTGGCGCGTGGTTTGCGCCTTGCGCGAGGTAATGCTGACTTTTTGCCCGATCAAAGCGTTAAGCAACGTCGACTTCCCGACATTGGGTCGTCCGACGATGGCAATCGTGCCACACCGTGTTGGACCATCCACCACGTCCGGTGCCGGGTCGACATCACTGTGTTTTGCACGACCCCCCATCTGACTCAACATGCGATCTAAGTCGGGATTCACATCGTCGCCCTGAGCGGGTGATGGCGGGTTATTTGGGGTCGTTTTTGTCATTGATTTTTAGGTCGCTACCGGCTTGTTACGAGGCACTCGCTTTTTTATCTTTTCGCGATCTAGGGCAATCAGTCGCTCCAACAAGGCCTCAGCGGCCGCTTGCTCTGCGGCGCGGCGCGATGCGCCCGACCCCGTGCTTTGTAACTGCATTTCTTCGACCACACAGGCTACTTGGAAAGTTTGCTGATGGGCTTCGCCAAGTGTCTTCTCGACACTGTATTTCGGCAAGGCCATTTTGCGCCCCTGCAACCACTCTTGCAACGCCGTCTTGGCGTCTTTTTGCATCGCGGCCTTCCCCACGCCCAGTGGCGTATCTTTGTACAGCTCGCGTACGAGTTGCTGTGCAGGCTCAAAGCCCCCATCTAGGTAAACGGCGCCAATGATCGCCTCAACAGCATCCGCCAAAATGGATGGGCGCTGGCGACCGCCGCTGCGATGCTCACCCGCACCCAATCGCAAACAGGCACCCAGTTGCAGGCGATCGGCCAGAGCCGCGAGCGTGTCTTGGCGCACGAGATTGGCACGCACACGCGACAAGTCGCCCTCGGGCAAATCGTTCAACCGTTCATACAACATGGCGGAAACCGCCAAGTTGAGCACCGAGTCGCCTAAGAACTCCAACCGCTCGTAATGTGTCGCACTGAAGCTGCGGTGGGTGATCGCCTGCTGCAACAATGCAGGCTGCTTGAACGCGTAGCCCAGACGAGCAGCAAGCGCTGCATGCCGTTTGGCCTCGCCATCAACTGTCAGATCGCGTTTACTCAAAGCCACCAATGCGCCCAAGGTCTGAGAAGTTCATCCAGACAAAGAACGCCCTTCCAACGATATTCTCATCGGGAACAAAGCCCCAATAACGGGAGTCCAGCGAGTTATCACGGTTATCACCCATCATGAAGTAATGCCCAGCTGGTACGGTGCACTCGACACCCTCTACCGAATAGGTGCAGCCTTCACGTCCCTGGAAATTAGTAGCCCCCGCCACAAAAGCGGGGCGGTCTACGTCATTTAAAAATCGGAACGTGCGATCGCCGAGTTGGGTTTCAAACTGCTTGCTGTAACGCATGCTGTCGCTGTCGAAAAAGTCTTCGAGGGGTTGTTGCTGAACCAACTCACCGTTGATACGGAGGGTCTTATTGAGATAGCTGATCTTGTCCCCCGGTACACCCACGACCCGTTTGATGTAATCAAGTGAGGGCTGTGGGGGATAGCGAAACACCATCACATCACCACGCTCGGGCTTATTCAATTCGACGACCTTGGTGTTGAGTACCGGTAGTCGAATGCCATAGTGGAACTTATTAACCAGTATTAAGTCGCCTACACGCAAGGTTGGCACCATTGAGCCCGACGGAATTTTGAAGGGTTCAAACAGGAACGAGCGCAGGATGAAAACCGCTAATAAAACGGGAAACAGACCGGCCGTCCAATCCAACCACCACGGTTGCTGACGAAGCTTTGCTTGGGCCGCCTCAGCATCCCAATCGGTATCCAATTGGTTGATACCTTGCCCAGCAAGCGCCGTTCGACGAGCGGTCAAGTTTTTCGCCAATGTGTCGGCAGCGCGCAGGCGCTGGGGTTTAAACCATAGCTTTTCAGCCACCCAATACAAACCCGTGACCACAGTCAGCACAAATAGTACGAGCGAGAAGTTACCCGCAACAATGCCCAGATACCACGCCACCATATAGGCAACGAAGGTGGCCAGCAGCGCCCCCGTGAATGCGGGCAGGCCCCAGTGGGCGGTCGTGTCGTCGTTGGCTGTCATTAATCTTCCACCTGCAGGATGGCCAAGAATGCCTCTTGAGGCACCTCGACGGAACCAATTTGTTTCATGCGCTTTTTACCTGCCTTCTGCTTTTCAAGCAGTTTGCGCTTTCGGCTGACGTCACCACCATAGCACTTCGCCAATACGTTTTTACGCAATGCTTTGACCGTTTCCCTGGCCAAAATGTTGCCCCCGATTGCCGCCTGAATAGCGACATCGAACATTTGGCGTGAGATGACTTCTCGCATCTTGCCCACCACGCCGCGGCCACGGTGTTGAGCCTGACTCCGGTGGACAATGATCGCTAAGGCGTCTACGCGCTCGCCATTAAGCAGAATATCAACCTTGACCACATCAGCAGCGCGATATTCTTTGAACTCGTAATCCATCGACGCATACCCGCGACTGACGGACTTGAGACGGTCGAAAAAGTCCAACACGATCTCACCCAACGGCAACTCATAGGTCAGCATGACTTGCTTACCGTGGTACTGCATGTTCATTTGCACGCCGCGCTTTTGATTAGCCAGCGTCATGACCGCACCAACATAGTCCTGAGGCATGTACAAGTGAACCGTCACAATCGGCTCACGGATTTCATGAATCCGTGCGACCTCAGGCATCTTCGAGGGGTTCTCAACTTTAATGACAGCGCCGTCACCGGTCTCGACTTCATAGACCACGCTTGGGGCGGTAGTGATCAGGTCTTGATCAAACTCGCGCTCTAAGCGCTCCTGCACGATCTCCATGTGCAGCAACCCCAAAAAGCCGCAACGGAAGCCAAAGCCCAACGCTTGAGACACCTCAGGTTCGTAACGCAACGCGGCATCGTTGAGTTGCAGCTTCTCAAGGGCATCACGCAGCGCATCGTATTGACTGGATTCAGTGGGGAACAAACCCGCAAATACCTGGGGCTGCACCTCTTTAAAGCCAGGCAAGGGGTTTTCAGCGGTAAATTGCGCTTGCCCGGTTCCAGTGCGAACGACGGTGACGGTATCGCCAACCTTCGCACTCGTGAGTTCTTTGATGCCAGCGATGATAAAGCCCACTTCACCTGCTCGCAATGATTCGCGCGCGAGCGCCGCAGGGCAAAACACACCCAGCTTATCTGCGTTGTAGGTCGTGTCTGTGGCCATCAGTTTGATGCGGTCATTACGCCGAATCTCACCATCGACCACGCGCACCAACATGACAACGCCCACATAAGCGTCATACCAACTGTCGACGATCATGGCACGGACGGGGCCATCCGGGTCACCCTTGGGCGGGGGCACGGCGCGCACAACCAGTTCGAGAATCTCATCGATACCCATGCCAGTCTTGGCCGAACAGGGGATGGCATCGGTCGCGTCGATACCAATCACTTCTTCGATTTCCAATCGTGCGTTATCCGGATCAGCTTGGGGCAAATCCATCTTATTTAGTACGGGCAGCACTTCCACACCCAGGTCAAGCGCGGTGTAGCAGTTCGCGACGGTTTGCGCTTCGACACCTTGGCTGGCATCAACCACCAGCAGTGCGCCCTCACAAGCGGACAGCGAGCGGGACACCTCGTATGAGAAGTCAACGTGGCCCGGGGTATCAATCAAATTTAGGTTGTAAATCTGACCGTCACGCGCCTTGTACTGGAGCGACGCGGTTTGCGCCTTGATGGTGATCCCCCGTTCTTTTTCGATGTCCATCGAATCCAAAACCTGGGCGCTCATCTCTCGATCACTGAGACCACCACACCGTTGAATCAAGCGATCTGCGAGCGTCGACTTGCCGTGGTCAATGTGGGCAATGATCGAGAAATTCCGAATGTTTTTCATCAACTAAACACTTAAACAGGCACGTAAAAAAGGGCGCGTCGTTAGAAGACGCGCCCTAAACCAATCATGTGCGGCAACTGCAATGAATTGGGAATCCATTGTAGGCAAAAACCAAGCAGCGCAAGCCCTAGAGGGGAATATGGGTAGAACGTCCACGACCGCAGGGGGGACATTTATTCAACACTTACTCACAACTTATCCACAGAATTAATGGACAACCTGTGTAAGACTGCCAACGACCGTCGCAACGGTGCCACAGACTTTCACGATGTGGTCAATTATGTCACTTGTGGCAGCGGAATTCGGCCGTTTAGGGCAGGATTCCAACACATTCACTTCTCAAAAATATCGCAAAAAAATTTAGGTTATTGATTGAAAGACCACACTAGCGCATAAAAAATAGTCGCCGAATAATTGATTCAGCGACTATTTTTACCGACTATTACCGCGTTATCAGCGCCGCAAAAGGGTGTACTGCACCCATTGGCCTCGCCGGAACAACAGACTCAACGGTTTGGATGCATCCGACTTTTGCAGTATCGCCTCAAGCGCGGCCGCGTTTGCGATCTGGGTGTTACCTACAGTCAGAATCAAGTCACCCGCTTCCAAGCCGGCGCGTGCCGCAGCGCCCGAGACGGCTGTCACACGCACACCTTGATTCAATTTCAGTTCCTTTTTATCGGCAGCCGTCAGATCGACCACGGCCAAACCGACAGCCTTGATGGCACCCGACTCCACTGGCTCGGGTGTCTTCGGCTTTTCTGCGACAACTGGCTCACGTTCAAATCGCCCAACGCGGATGCGCAGTATTTGCTCTTTACCACGACGAATCACTGTCATGGAAACCGTCGCATCAGGCTTGGTATTCCCCACGATACGCGGTAGATCCAGGGACTTGTTGACGGCTTTGCCATCGAATTGAACGATGACATCGCCTGGTTCCACGCCCGCCTTCGATGCAGGTGACCCGCTCTCCACCCCACGCACCAGTGCGCCAGTTGGCTTCTCCATACCCAGAGCCTGCGCGGTATCGGCGTCGACCTCTGCGATGCTCACACCGATCCGACCCCGATTGACGTAACCTTGTTCGCGCAGCTGGTCAGAAACGCGCACTGCCTCAGCAATTGGAATCGCAAATGAGATGCCTTGGAAACCACCTGAGCGTGAATAAATCTGACTGTTGATACCAACCACCTCGCCACGCATGTTGATCAGTGGGCCGCCTGAATTACCCGGGTTGATAGCCACGTCTGTTTGGATGAAGGGCAAGAAATCACCGGTCTCGCGCGCCTTTGCGCTGACGATGCCCGCGGTCACCGTGTTTTCTAGACCGTAGGGCGAGCCAATTGCCATCACCCACTCACCGACTCGCAGACGGTCACTGTCACCGAGACGCACAGGCGAAAGCCCTTTCGCCTCAATCTTGACGACAGCAACATCCGTGCGCTTGTCAGCACCGATGATTTTGCCGGGGTACTCGGTTTTATCGGGGAAGGTCACGATCAACTCATCTGCGCCATCAACCACGTGGGCGTTGGTCATGATGTAACCATCCTCGCTGAGCACAAAACCAGAGCCAATACCTTTGGGCCGCTGTTCTGACTCGCCGTCCGGCTGATCGTTGCGTCCCTCCGGTTGCGGAACAAAACCCGGGGGAACAGGAATACCAAATCGACGGAAGAACTCAAGCATCTGCTCGTTCTGTGAATTACCACCGCGGGCTCCTGGAGTGACTTTTTCAGTGGTACGAATGTTTACGACTGAGGGGCCAACTTGATCTACAAGCCCAGTGAAATCAGGAAGTCCAGTGACCAGCACGGGCGATGAAGTCCCAGTAGCATGGGCAGACACGGTATGAAGGTTTGTGCGATCAAAGTCAGTACGGTTCGTCGATGCCATCGCACCAGTCGTTACATCGGTAACGATGGGTGCCTGTAACCTCGCGAACGTCCAAGTGGTTGCCGCTGTAAGTAACACTGCGCCTGCCAATGTAAGGACCAAGCCGCGGCCCGGACGGCTTCCACGACGGGTCGTCACGGCCCGCGACGGGGCCTCGAAGTCTCTCTCGCGTTGCATGGTCAACACTTCCTTTCAAAACAATCTCAACACCTGAGATGTGTGAGTCAGAGCACGAAAATTCAAGTAAGTTCCAACCACCCGGTGCGCCTTAAGGCAGCCCAACACCATCGATCAGGGCGTGAAGGGTGGCTACAGGTACCTCGCCAACTGCAGTGATCCAGTACGCACCCACCTGCTTTGCCACGCTGCTGGTCGCCCCCATTCGGATAGCCGCACCGGTCCCGTTGCCACCTTGCTTTTTGGTGATAAATAGGGAGGCGGAGCTTAGTCCATCTGAAAAGACCCACTGCGTGAGCGGTGTGCCTTGCCGCGCTGCACCAGGTGCCCCATCAGTTGGGGCGTGTGCCACCATGGCGCTGATGGGATGGAAGCCAGGCACGCTCTGGGGCGCGAGCCACCGCCGCTGCGCGGTATCGACTCCCTGAGTGGTCACATTAACGACGTCATAACCGGCGGGTATAGCCATCCAATCACGTATTTGTGCCTCAGTCAGCCCTGAGGCCGACCCGACCATCATGTCGCTGTAGGCGACTTCCTCGAGGACGGGACCCTCGGGTCGAGCCAGTGTTTGCCACTTCAAGACCAGCCCGGTTTGTGCAGAACGCCAAATACGAAACGAATGCCGCCACAGGTCCTTGGCTTGCAATGCGGTGCCCGTTGCGGACTCACCAGCCACACGCTCTTGGCCCAGCGACTGCATGACATAGTGCTGACCCACCGTGTTACCCGGCGCCTTCAGAACCGCTGGAAATAAACCCAAATCATCACGGCGTTCGACGCGCAATTGCTTGCGTCTGTGGTCAAACTCCAAAACTTCGTCGTTGCGGCGAAATGTCGTTTGCGCTTCACCGGTCATGAGGTCAACACGCTCATATTGATCGCGGCCGTTGCCCCAGTGCCAAATTTTGGCTGCCGCTGTCTGGTGCTCTGATCGGATGGTCATTGTGCCGACGAAACGCTGATTCGCGGCCGCCCGATTAACCTCAACCAACCAATCACGCAGTCCGGAGCCATCTTGGGTGCTGCCAGTCTGTGCGTAAGCGCTCCCAGCCCCGATCAGGGCCGACAAAAGCGCCGCAACACACCAACGCATACGAGGCATCAAGGCGCTCCCGCCTGCCAGGCCACGTTACGCACGAAACCGACCGGCCCTTGCAAAGCAGACGCGCTACCACGCTGACGATGGGCCGCTAAGAACGCGTCCAACTCTGGATCACGAACCACGGATACGTTGGCAGACATCACCGGCACGAACGTTGGTGTGTACGACGCTAAAGCAGGCGACTCGCTACCCGATTGCCCCGGGCCGATCGCCAACCAAGCGGAGAGCGCCAGCGCACCAACTGCCAAGCTGGCCACGGCACGCCATTTAAATTGCCCATCGTTCGCGGCGACCACTTGCGGTTCAAACGCGGGTTCGCTGGGACTGTTAACGGGCGCACGCTCGATACCTGACTGCACACGCTGCCAAAATTCGTCCAGCTGCGCGGCAGACGCGACTTCGGCATCAGTTCCGCCGCGTAAGGCTTTCCCAATGGCCAGGTAAGTACCGATCTTTCGCGCCGCATCCGGCTCATTTAGCGCCGATGCTGGCCAATGGCGGACGTCGGCTGGTGTCGGGGGGGTGTCGTCCAACCAAGCTGACAGCGCTTCTTCGGGAGTCGGATTGTGGGATTTCACCATCGTTTGCCTCCTTGGCGGTTGAGCATGGGTTTGATGCGTTTCGAAATCGCTTCGCGCGCGCGGAATATGCGCGACCGGACCGTTCCGATAGGACAATCCATTGCCAATGCGATATCTTCGTAACTCATACCTTCAATTTCCCGCAGTGTGACGGCCTCTGCCAACTCAGGTGGGAGTGCGTCAACCGCCTCATTGACGGCTGCCGCAATCTCCCGGGAGGCGACCTCGGCTTCTGGGCCACCTTCGTGAGTTTGAGAAGGATCAGTCGCGGATGGTTCCCAGCGGTCCTCAGAAAATTCGGTGTCACTGCCATCCGGCTGCAGATCGGACATGAATTTCACCGGATCACGCGCCTGACGAATAGCGGCTTTCTTGGCTGCATTCGCTGCGATGCGGTAAAGCCAAGTGTAGAACTGGGCATCACCGCGAAAATTAGGCAACGCGCGGTATGTACTGATAAAAACGTCCTGGGCCACGTCCTCACATTTCGCACTGTCTTTCACCCAGCGACCAATCAGGCGAATGATGCGCGGCTGGTATTTTCTAACCAGCAGTTCGAACGCGCGCACATCACCGGAAACAGCGAGCGCAACAACTGCTTGGTCCGGGTCGACACGGGCTGGTGGCACCGCCGTCTCAGGATTGTCTTGCCCCATCTACGTTTGCGCATGCGCGCGCAGGGCGCGACACAGGGCCAACCATTGACCTGGTCGTGCATCCGCTTTCATCCACAACCAAGCGGTGTGACGCGGAAAAACAAAACCGACGAGGGAAATTGATCGAATCGTGAGCAACATGCGCGAGTGGGAACGCCAAATGCACTGCACGTGCACCGGCTTTGACGGAAAACCAATGGTAATCGAGTCTGTCGCGGGCTGCCAGTTCCAACCCACGCCGGTACTGCCTGACCATTGCAAATCTCCCAACTTAAAGACGTTGGGCGTTAAGACGACCATCAGCCCAATGACCAGCCAAGCCAGCACCAAAAACAGCCACGCGGACTGAGACAGCGTCGCGTTACCGTATGACCAAACCCAAGCACCAAGCACGGCAGTGACGCCCCATAACGCCACATTCACTGGCCGATAAAAAGCAAATACCCCAGACGGGTAGGTAACCGCTGGGGCATTGTTACGCGTGGCAGAGACCTCGCGATGGGGGGTGTTTACAGTCGTTTGAAAACCAACGAGCCGTTGGTACCACCAAAACCGAAATTATTTTTAATCGCCACATTAATGGTCAAGTCCCGCGCCACGTTGGCACAGTAGTCAAGATCACATTCGGGGTCTTGGTTGTCGAGGTTGATGGTTGGCGGGCTCTTTTGATGGTGAACGGCCAAAACTGTGAATACACTCTCAATACCGCCCGCACCACCTAACAGATGCCCCGTCATCGACTTCGTGGAATTAACGACCAATTGCTTGGCATGATCCCCGAAGGCCGCCTTGAAGGCATTTGTTTCGTTGACATCTCCCAACGGTGTCGAGGTGCCGTGCGCGTTCGCGTACTGCACATCCTCAGGGTTCACGCCTGCATTCTTCATCGCACTCAGCATGGCGCGGCGGGGACCATCCATGTTGGGAGCAGTCATGTGACCCGCATCGGCACTCATGCCGTAGCCTGCAAGCTCACAGTAAATTTTCGCGCCGCGCGCCTTGGCGTGCTCGTAGGACTCCAGCACCATGACACCCGCACCTTCACCGAGGACGAAACCGTCACGGTCCTTATCCCAAGGCCGCGAGGCAGCGGTGGGATCATCGTTGCGAGTGGACAGGGCGCGCATGGCCGCAAAACCGCCGATACCCAATGGTGAAACCGTTGACTCCGAACCGCCGGCAACAATGATGTCAGCATCACCGTATTCGATCTTTCGGGCAGCCTCACCGATACTGTGAAGTCCGGTCGTACAGGCTGTCACAATCGCCAAATTCGGACCTTTAAACCCATGCCGCATCGAGACATGACCCGAGATCATGTTAATGATCGAGGCCGGCACGAAAAACGGAGAAATCCGACGTGGTCCACGGTTAGTCAACTCACTATGCGTCTCTTCGATCAACGGTAACCCGCCGATACCCGAGCCAATGATCACACCGATTCGGGTCGCCAGCTCGTCGTCGAGCTCCTCTCTCGAGGGTAGACCTGCATCTTCTATCGCCTGCTGTGCCGCTGCAATGCCCAGGTGGATGAACCGGTCCATCGAACGCGCTTCTTTGGCGTTGATGTAGGGCTCAAGGTCAAAATTTTTGACCTCACCTGCAATCTGACACGCAAATGCAGTCGGGTCGAACGCTTCAATGCGCGCGATCCCCGAACGCCCTGCTAGCAGGCTGTCCCAAGCCGCTTGGACGGTATTACCGACCGGACTGACACAACCCAACCCCGTTACAACGACACGACGACGACTCATTCGACCTCAGGCCTTTTGGTTAGCCAAGGCGTAGTCGATGGCGTTTTGAACCGTCGTGATTTTCTCCGCATCTTCATCGGGGATTTCGATGCCGAACTCGTCTTCGAGGGCCATCACCAATTCAACGGTATCCAATGAGTCAGCACCCAAGTCGGCGACAAACGCCTTTTCACTGGTTAC
>Ga0255765_1003300_pt1 | contig 17377 bp, 41 predicted proteins | sample 041ome_8_FD_179965 | JGI IMG/M metagenome (GOLD analysis project Ga0255765, IMG submission 179965) | Coastal salt marsh microbial communities from the Groves Creek Marsh, Skidaway Island, Georgia - 041407BS metaG (version 2) | ecosystem: Environmental > Aquatic > Marine > Intertidal zone > Salt...
ACAAAGATGTAGTAGTTCATCACCATCAAGGTGTTGGTCATGTTTATAAAAACCACAAACATATTGCATCTGGTGACTATGATGAAGGTGCTGGCGGTTACTTTATGTCTAAACATGGTGACAAAAAGACAGGCCAAAAGTTCTTTGACAATGAACACAAAGTTGCAAAACATTATGCAGAATCAATTGAAGAATCAGCATTAACTCGTGTAATGAATAAACTAAAAGATGTTGAAACTAAGAAATCATTTGCAACAGGTCAAAGTCGTATTCCTACACCTGAAGAAAGACGAAAACAATTGTCTAAAAAAGCAAGTGTAGTAAAAGAGGCGGCAAAGAAAAAGAAACAAAAACCTGAAACATTTGAAGCAGAACCAGAATTAACTTCAGATGTTCAAATTAAAGGTTCATAATTATTAACAATGATTGAGTTATAAATAGATTATAATTTAAAAAAAATTTAGATTTAGGAGAAAATAAGATGGCTTTATGGTCAAACACAGATGCTAATACGAGTGTGCCAAAGTTTGCGCCTTCAACCGTAAACCTTGAAAACACACAAGATAATAGTAATTTAATGTATGCTAATACTACTGCTGATGCTTTCGTTACAGGCGAAACAATCGGTGTATTTGGTGTAGATACAGCAGAACAAGCTGCATCAGCAAACAATGCTGGTGGTCACGCAGGTTGGGTTTTAAGAACAGAAGGATCAGGTGGTCGTGCTGGTAGAGTTCATGTAGAAACTTTAGTTGCAATGGGCTCTATGACAGGAGACGGTTCAGCATCAGCTAATGATGATGTAATCTTCCCAGATAGTTAAGATATATGAGATTTAAAAATTATCTAACAGAGTTATATAACATTGAGGTAGGCCAAGCTGACAAAAAGCATGAAATACCCACTGGTGAAAACTCTAGTTCTATTTCTAATCCAAAAATTAAAGCTGAAATAAACTTTAATTTGATGAACGAGTTAGATAATAACCATCTTTCTCCACAATCTGGTATTCAGGCTATTCGTAAAGTGCTTCACAGATATTCATTTGATCTGCCAGCACTTTACGATATCCATCCTGAAGCAGATGAGTTGGCGATAGAATTAGATCAATTTGGTCATGTGTTTAACTATGATGAAACAAATGAATTTGGGAAAAATGATGAATTATCAGATGATCCACAAGTTCACTACCTTTACATCATGTATTACTTAGATCACACAGGCATTGGTGCCAAATATGAATTTTATGCTGAAGTTGTTGATAGTGATACATTAGATGAAATTCTAACTGATTCGGAGGACGAGTTAGAAGAACTAGAATAATATGTTATTTGATAATTTGAATAGTGATAATATAATGATATATGCAGTCAAAGCTTATGATAAGCCAAATTGTATCATGAGCGAATTTAAAGATGATATGAAGCGATTCAATTATCTTAAACGATTGTTTAAAAGATATCGAAGTTTTGGTGAAGTCAGAGAACGATTAGTATTAAATCATTTAGTTGTTCTATGTAATGTATTTACACCAGAAATAGCAGTAAGATTATTGTTTTATAAATTGGCCAAAGAAGATTTTGTGCCATTAAAAACATACTTAACATTTTTAAATGTAATGCCTGAAAAGGTAAGAGGTATAAAAGGTAAAGATATTATCTCATCTGATATACCATTAGATAATACACTAATAAAAGTATTAAGAGAAATTCAATGAACGAAGATTGGTCAGACAAATATAAAAAGAGTATCGATTGTAATAATCCAAAAGGATTTTCACAACGAGCTCATTGCCAAGGTCGAAAAAAGAAAATGAATGAAGAAGAAAATCCACGCAAGATGTATCATAAGCACTTTATGAAGGCTATGAAGGCTATGCCTGGAAGTCAGATACAAGCAAAACACAAAGCTGAAATGGAAAAATACAGAAAGCAAATGGGTAGTTCATTCATCAACCAAGTTGCACCTAAAAAAATGGCGAAGTTTGATAGAAAGATTAAAGAAGATGCACCAACCGTAAATACTGGTGGTGGTCAAGTGGCGGGTCTTGGTGTAGGTGACCAAGGTGAACCAGGAATTAAGAAAAGAAAAAGATTCACCAAAGGTCAATTGTTACCATTCTATACCTTTGTGAGGAGAAAAACAAAATAATGTTTGGTACTGTGAAGATGATTGCTATATTGATTATTGTTTTGGTGATTGCTGGAGGTCTTTGGTATGTCACAGGTCTAAGAGCAGACCTAGCAATATCACAAGCAAATAATGCTAAATTAGAAGAATCTGTTCAACAACAACAAGAGTTGATGGATCAAATGCAAAATGATATAAAACAGATTCAATCGATTAATGATGAACTGAATGAAGTTAATGCTAAAAACCAAGAACAGTTAAAACAATTAACTGATAAGTTTAGTGTTAATGCAAAAGGTGAAAAAAGAGATTTTGGTGCCATAGCTGCAGAAAAACCAAAATCAATACAAAGATTAGTGAACAGAGGTGTTGCTAATGTGGTTCGTTGTTTAGAACTCGTTACTGGCGCTGAACACACTGAAAAAGAACTTAATGCTAAATTAACAAGTGAGACGAACCGTGAATGTCCTGATATTGCGAACCCTAATTATACCCCTACTACTCCTTAACCTAACAGGTTGTATGTCGTTTGGTGGGTTGTTTGGCGATAAAGTCAAACCTATCGAAGTGCAAACTAAGGCAGTAGAAAGAACCAGGTTAAATCTTCCTGATCCAAAACCTATTAAACCAATGACACCTAAATGGTATGTGGTGACACCGGATAACATTGATGAGGTGTGGAAAGAACTCAAAGACAATAATGCTGATGTTGTATTGTTTGCCGTCACCGATGATGGTTATGAACAGTTAGCAATCACAATGGCAGAATTGAGAAATTATATCAAGTCACAAAAGGCTATTATAATTAAATATAAAGAATATTACGAACCAGAAGAAAAGGATAAAAAGTGAGAATAGGATTATTAATAACAGCAGTTTTATGGTTAATACTATCAATGATTAGCATAGTATTTGCTAAAGATAAAGAAGGTGTTTTACATGATTATCCCATTACAAGAGTAATTGATGGTGACACAGTAGCATTTCAAGCCGACTTCTTGCCAGACCCATTAAAGAAAGAATTAAGTATTCGAGTATATGGTGTTGATACGCCAGAAAAAGGTTGGAGAGGCCAATGTGATTCTGAAAAAGAATTAGGTGCAGAAGCATCAGCGTTCACAAAGGGTCTTGTAGAAAATGCCAAGAAAACGCAAGTGGTTTTAATTGGTTGGGACAAATTTGGTGGTCGTGTATTAGGTGATGTAATCTTTGATGGTCAAAGTTTAAGAGAACAACTGATATCTAAAGGTTATGCTCGTGAATATTACGGAGATAAAAAGGAGAGTTGGTGTAAATGAGAAATTTAATTCTATCAATATCAATAGTATTTTTATCAGGTTGTGCTATATGGGACGCCTACAATATGGCAAGATTTGACAATAATGAATACTACTTAGTTAATTCAATCACAACAAATGCTATATTAGGTAAAGAACAATGTGGTCTTTTAACTGCCAAAAAATATGTAAAAAAAGTATGGCATAAATCAAACGAATTTCATAACTATTCATCAGCTATACCAAACAATGAAGAAACAATTACTATGTCAGGTGAACTCATTAAAATTACAAAAGGTTTGCATGATAAGTATGAGCAAGAAGATTATGTTGGCAAAGCATATTGTGAAGCCAAGTTTTCAATCATTATTAAAAATTCAACAAGAATACAAAATGTAGTCGGAGGTAAACCACGATGAGTTTAGAAGAACAGTTTGAAGAACTATTAAAATCTGATAGTTCAGGTGTAACAGATTTTGTAGCAGATGCACAAAATTATCAAAATCTTTTTGACGCTAAAGAGATTTCATTTGATGAATACAAAGAACTTTTATCAGATTTAGAAAGCACAAAAGTTATTGAAGCAGCAGCCGGTGATTTGGAAGTAAGAACTAAATTAAATGAATTAATTTCAACAATGATAACTGTTGGTTCTCTAGTCGTTTAATTTAGGAGAAATCATGGCAGAAGATGTAAAAGTAGAAGAAACAAAAAAAACATATCACCCAGCTGATACAAACGGCGATGGTGTAGTATCACAAGAAGAACATAAAATGTATTTGGAGTTCAAACGCAAAGCATTTGAAGATGAAGATGCAATGCGTGATGCACAAAGAAAGATGGCATGGTTTGCATTATTTGGTATGTTATTATACCCATTTGCAGTTGTTCTTGCTGATTTAGTTAATTTAGATGGTGCTAGCAAAATACTTGGCGATATGGCCGCAACATACTTTGTATCAGTTGCTGCTATTGTAGCTGCATTTTTTGGTACTCAAAGTTTTGGTAAGAAAGCATCAGATAGTAAATAATGGCCGAAGATAAGATAAACAATCTTAAATTAGATGTCGAACTGCTCAAGAAAGATGTAGAGCAGTTCGATACTCTATGCGACCGAGTTACAGAATCCATAGAGAAAATACAAGATGTCAATCAAAATCTTGTAAAAATGATCTCGTTGCATGAACAACGCCATGATCAGCATGAAAAGGCTGAAGATGATATTGAAGATGACATTAAAGAATTACATTCAAGAATTACCTCAATTAACCGTGAAATACATGATAGGATAGACCAAGTTGAACATCATATTACCGAAAGAATTGATGCCTTGAGGTCAGACTTAATTAAACACAAACAAGATGATAAAAACCCATTCGTAAAATGGGCAGATATAGATAAAGCAAAATACTTTTTTATTGCCGGTGTTTTAGTTGCAGGTTTCTTATTAGGCAAATTTGACTTCTTTACCTTATTTTCCGCTATAAACTGATTGACAATTCTATGACATTGTGTTAATATCCACACTATGTCACTAATCACAGATACAAAATACACAAAGATGATTTCTTATCGCTTGAGAAACTTCAAGCAAAAGAATGATTATCTTTTCAATTTCTCTTGCCCATTATGTGGTGACAGTCAAAAGAATAAATCTAAAGCCAGAGGTTATGTTTATCAAAAAGGCAATAATTTATTTTATAGATGCCACAATTGCAGTGCAAGCACCACAGTTGGTAATTTAATTAAGGCTGTTGATCCCGCTATACACAAAGAATATATCTTAGAAAGATATAAGTCAGGTGAAAACAATAAAACATATGTAAAAAGAACATATGATGTTCCAACACCAAAGTTTGGTAAAATAGATAAACAAAAAACATTTGAGTTTGGTGATTGGTGTGATAAATTACCTGAGAATCATTTTTGTATTCAATATCTCAAAGGTCGTAAAGTTCCAAAAGAACATTGGAAAAGATTAATCTTTACATCAAAGTATAAACAGTTTGTAGATAGATTGATTCCAAGTCACGGAAAACAGATTGTGGATGATGCTAGACTGGTTATCCCATTCTATGATGAATACAATAATCTAATTGCAGTATCAGGTCGTGCATTAGAAAGCAGTGATAAGTTGATTCGATATGTAACCATAAAAACAAGAGAATCCGCTGATAAACTTATCTATGGTATGGACAGAGTTGACTTAACTAAACCTGTAAAAATTGTTGAAGGTCCGTTAGATAGTTTGTTTTTGGATAATTGTGTGGCATCAGCGGACGCTAATTTATTACTTGTTGCGAAAAGTATACAATGTGCTAAAAAAATATTAATATTTGATAATGAACCAAGAAATAAAGAACTCGTCAGGATCATGCAAGATGCAATCAGATCACAACAAGATGTAGTAATTTGGCCAAATACCTTGTCCGGAAATAAAGATATTAATGAGTTATTTTTATCAGGAAAGTCTCAATCCGAGATAGAAAATATTATAAGTAATAATACCTTTTCAGGTCTGGAGGCAGAGACAAATTTTGTATATTGGAAGAAAGTATAGATTATGAAAGTAAGATTAGTGAGTTATTCTAAGCCAGTCATCGAAGATGCGGACAATATTACAAATTTGGTAGCTTACTGTGCTAGGGTTTCAAATCCCGGTAACCAGAGCAATAAAGACACAAGCGAAAAATTAATTCGCTACTTGATCAATCATCAGCATTGGTCTCCTCTTGAAATGGTAAGTATGTGTTTGGAAATAGAAACAACCAGAGATATCGCAAGACAAATTTTGCGACACCGGTCTTTTTCATTCCAAGAATTTAGCCAACGCTATGCTGACCCTACAAAAGAATTAGATTTTTTTGTAAGAGAAGCCAGATTGCAAGACACAAATAATAGGCAAAATAGTGTTGATACAGAAGACTTTAATCTACAAGAAGAATGGAGATTAAGGCAAATCCAAGTGATCAATAATGCTAAAGAAACATACAATTGGGCTATTGAAAATGGGATTGCAAAAGAACAAGCCCGAGCAGTATTGCCAGAAGGTAACACAATCTCTCGTATGTATATGAATGGAACATTGCGTTCTTGGATTCACTATATACAACTACGAGCAGCCAATGGCACACAAAAAGAACATAGAGAAATTGCACAGCTGTGTGCTAAAGTAATTGCCGAGGTATTCCCCATGGCAAAAGAATTCACATAAATTTATAGATAAATTATTTTTGGAGTAGTTGAATGGACAATATAGTTCATGGTATTAATGTTGATTATACAAAAGATTCATTGTTTGATCAGTTAGGTTTAAAACGATTAAAAGAAAGTTACATGAGGGAAGATGAAAATAGTCCTCAAGAAAGATTCGCATATGTATCAAGTGCTTTTGGAAGCAATAAAGAACACTCTCAACGGTTGTATGATTATGCTAGTAAGCATTGGTTATCTTACTCTACTCCTATTTTATCTTATGGTCGGTCTAAGCGTGGCCTGCCTATATCTTGTTTTCTGCCCTATCTTGATGATTCTGCTGAAGGTCTAGTTGATACACTTTCAGAAGTTAATTGGTTGTCAATGTTGGGTGGTGGTGTCGGTATCGGCATAGGTATTCGTTCATCGGATGACAAATCCGTTGGTGTTATGCCTCACTTACGAACATATGATGCAAGTTCATTGGCCTATCGTCAAGGACGAACAAGGAGAGGTTCCTATGCAGCTTATTTGAACATATCTCATCCAGATATCATGATGTTTTTAGAGATGCGTAGACCAACTGGAGACCAAAACATGAGATGTTTGAATCTTCACCACGGCATCAATATCACTGATGACTTCATGCAAATTATTGAAAACTGTATGGTCGATCCAGAAGCAGATGATTCATGGGAACTAAAAGATCCAAATAATGGTCAAGTAAAAGAAGTTGTATCAGCAAAAGAAATCTGGCAACGAATATTAGAGATTCGTATGCAAACAGGTGAACCATATTTACATTTTATTGATACATCAAACCAACATTTACCAGAATGGCAAAAGAAACTAGGGTTGTCAATCAAACAATCTAATCTTTGCTCTGAAATTATTTTACCAACAGATAAAGAAAGAACAGCTGTTTGTTGTTTATCTTCCGTCAACTTAGAATATTTTGATGATTGGAAAAACGATGAGTTATTCTTAAAAGATATTGCTGAAATGCTAGACAATGTGTTACAGTATTTTATAGACAACGCACCAGATGGTGTAGCACGAGCTAAATATTCAGCAGAGCGTGAACGAAGTATTGGCGTTGGTGCATTAGGTTGGCACGCTTATCTCCAAAAGAATAATCTTCCATGGGAATCAGCACAAGCCGTTGGTCGCAACAAAAAAATATTTGAACACATAAGAACAAAACTTAATGAAGCAAATAAAGATTTAGGTCGCAAACGAGGTTCAGCACCAGATGCAAAAGGCACAGGTCTAAGATTCTCACATTTAATGGCGATTGCACCAAATGCTTCATCAAGTATTATTATGGGTAACACCTCACCAAGTATTGAACCATATCGTGCAAATGCTTATAGACAAGATACAATGTCTGGTGCTCATTTGAACAAAAATAAATTCTTAGATAAAATCATCAAAGACAAATGTGCTAATGATAGTAAATTAGATTATGAAGAAATCTGGTCAACAATTATCGCAAACGATGGTTCAGTTCAACATTTAGATATACTTGATGATTGGCAAAAAGATGTATTTAAGACAGCAATGGAATTAGACCAACGCTGGGTCATTCAACACGCAGCTGATAGGCAAAACTGGATTGACCAAGCACAAAGTTTAAATGTATTCTTTAGACCTGATGCTGATATAAAATACATTCATGCAATTCACTTCTTGGCATGGAAAGGTGGTTTAAAAACCATGTATTATTGTAGAAGTGAAAAGATTGGCAAAGCAGACAAAGTTGCCAGAAAAATTGAACGAGAAGTAATTAAAGAAATTGATTTAACCCAAATTGCACAAGATGAAACTGTGTGTATAGCTTGTGAAGGATAGAAAGGAAAATATGAGTAAGAAAGTATTAAAATTTGCAGCTTCATGGTGTCAACCATGTAAGATGTTGAGTAAGACAATTGAAGGTATGGAAATAGATACACCAATTGAAGAAATTGACATTGACGAAAATCAAGAATTGACAGTAAAATATCAAGTTCGAGGAGTTCCAACTCTAGTTATGGTAGATGATGACAAAGAAGTAAAAAGAATATCTGGAGCATTATCAACAAAACAACTAGAGGAGTGGCTGAATGGCTAAAGATGATTCAAATTTATTAAAAGAACGAAATAGTTTTAAACCTTTTAATTATCCTTGGGCATACAATGCCTGGTTGCAACATGAGCAATCACATTGGTTACATACAGAAGTGCCAATGGCTGAAGATGTAAAAGATTGGAAAAACAAACTTACACAACCACAAAAACATTTTTTAACAAACATCTTCCGTTTCTTTACACAAGGTGATGTTGATGTTGCTGGTGGTTATGTAAAGAATTACTTGCCATATTTTCCACAACCAGAAGTTCGTATGATGTTAATGGGATTTGCAGCTCGTGAAGCACTTCATGTTGCCGCTTATTCACATTTAATTGAAACTCTAGGAATGCCTGAATCAACTTACAATGAATTTTTAGAATATGAAGCGATGAAGAACAAACATGATTATGTTTTAGATATCAGTAATCGTAATGGCGACAAACAATCAACCGCTACACATATTGCTGTGTTCTCTGCATTTACAGAAGGTATGCAGTTGTTCTCATCATTCATTATGTTATTAAATTTCCCACGCCATGGTTTAATGAAAGGTATGGGTCAGATTGTGACATGGTCTATTGTTGATGAAACCATGCACACCGAATCAATGATTAAATTATTCAGGACTTATATTGAAGAAAATAAATCAATATGGAACGATACACTTAAGTCCAGGATATATACCATTGCTGAGAAAATGGTCGAATTAGAAGATAAGTTTATTGATTTAGCCTTTGAAATGGGTGATATGCCTGATTTGACTGCCGACCATGTTAAACATTATATACGATACATTTGTGATAGAAGATTAATTTCTTTAGGCCTCAAGGGAGTGTATAAGGTGAAGAAGAATCCACTACCTTGGGTCGAAGAAATGATAAACGCACCAACACACACAAACTTTTTTGAGAACCGTGCCACAGATTATGCAAAAGGTGCATTAAAGGGTTCTTGGGAAGAAGTTTGGGGTCAAGTTGCATAACAAGGAGAAGTAAATGTTAGAATTATTAGGTAAAGTATCATCAGTAAAAGATTGGGCATTAGCTCGTTGGGCTGAAAGAACATCATGGGACGGCACAGTTTTGATTGCTGTTGGTGTTATAGGTCTACTCGCTAGTCCATTAGTTAAACTTGCATCATGGGTTGCTATTGGTTACGGTGCATGGACTCTTTGGAAAAAAGAGAAGTAATGATAACAATTGAGCAATCTGCCACCGATAAAATACTGGATCTCATCAAACAAGAAGAAGATTCTGATATAAAAGGTCTACGCATTTTTGTTGAAGGTGGTGGGTGCTCAGGTTTTCAATATGGATTTACTTGGGAAAAAGAAATCAGTGAAGATGATTTTTCATTTGATTTAACAGGTTCCAATTTAAAAGTGATTGTTGATCCAATGTCAGCACAATATTTACAAGGTTCAACAATTGAATATCAAAAAACAATAATGGCAGAACAATTTGCCATAAGGAATCCAAACGCACAAACAAAATGCGGTTGTGGTTCCAGTTTTTCAGTATAGGATTAATTATGGCCTATTCAGATAAAGTATTAGATCATTATGAAAATCCAAGAAATGTTGGTTCATTAGATAAAGATGATCCACAAGTTGGCACAGGTATGGTGGGAGCACCATCTTGTGGAGATGTGATGAAATTGCAGATAAAAGTCAACGAAGAAACAGGGATTATCGAAGATGCAAAATTCAAAACATACGGATGCGGTTCAGCAATCGCAAGTTCAAGCCTTGTCACAGAATTACTCAAAGGCAAAACGCTTGACGAAGCGTCAACAATTAAAAACTCAGCCATTGCCGAAGAACTGGCTTTGCCGCCTGTTAAAATACATTGCTCAGTTTTGGCAGAAGATGCAATCAAATCTGCCATTGCAGATTACAGTAAAAAGAAAACTCAAAAAGAAATAAACATACCTGTCGTAGGAGTATAATGAAAACACTAGATCACACCTGTCATAACTGTCAGTCTGAATTTGCTATAAACTATGTTGATAGCGTTTGTGAATCAGATCCAACTTTCTGTCCATTCTGTGGAGAATATTTGTTATTGGATTCGGAGAATCTAAATACCAGTATGAACAACACGGATGGAAAGGGTGTAGAGGACTATTGAACTGGACACATAACGGAAAAGAATTCACTGAAGAACACATTGGTGAATATTTTGGTATAGTTTATTTAATCACAAATTTAAAAACAGGTCGTAAGTATGTTGGTAAGAAATTCTTTACTCAAGCCGGCCGAAGACAAATTAAAGGTAAAGTTAAGAAAGTTCGCAAACCGTCCAATTGGTTAAAGTATTGGGGAAGTAATAAAGTTCTCCAAGAAGATGTTCAAAAACAAGGCGAACAAACCTTTACAAGAGAAATCCTTCATTTGTGTAAAACAAAAGGTGAATTATCTTATTGGGAAAGTTATGAGATATTCAATCGACACGCTTTACGAACAGATGAATATTATAATGATTGGGTTAGTTGTAAAGTAAGGAAGAACCACTTAGAAAAGAAACCCGATTCTATTAAATTCTCTCCTAGACTGAAAAGATCACAAAACACAAGACCTTATCATTGATGGCTAGCTGGAGCTACCTCAGCAACCGGACACCAGCTATGTATAAAAAAACAAAGCTCTGGACAGGCAAATATGAACGAAGAATTATATAAAGATATAAAAGAGAATATAAAATCATATCAACCGATAGCTCGTGACTATTGGTGGATTAAATTTTCTAATTATAAAGGCAACATATTACTATTTGCTGGTTCAATATTAACAGGTGAAACTGTTACTCAACACTTTACCGATGAAGACGATGCTGTCTTGTATGTCAATTGGTTATTTCATCAAAATCCTGCTTTAAAAATAAACCCAAGATTGCCTCGAAAAGGCTTGACTAAAAAAGAAAAATAATATATAATACGCTATGATTAAGAATGAAAGTATATTTGCTTTTTGGGTCAAATGGTTATCGACTGTTGGTGCCTGTGGTTGTGCCTTTGCTAGTTCAATGGATTGGTATCCACTAAATGTCTGGTTAGGTTGTCTAGCGGGCATTGGTTGGATTTATATTGGATGGTTATGGAAAGAATCAAGTGTTATCATAATCAATGTAATGATGGCTGTCATTTATGGTGGCGGAGTGATAAGGAGTTTGGAGTTTGTTTCCTGAAAAAATAGAAGATTATATAAAAGTTTATAAAGGTTATTTGAATGATGAAATTTGTGACCATGCTGTTAAAGAACTAAAAGAATCACCAGATTGGCAAACACACACATTTTATAATATGAATAACGATTCTTATCATTCAACCGATAAAGAATTGTCAGTATTATTCCAAGGTAACAAAGAAAAAGATATTACAGCGACAGAATATTTCATGGAACAAACATGGAATGTTATTGAACGATATATTGTAAAAGATCATTCGTTTTGCAAAGATTATTATGATGGTTGGGCTGGGTTTACTATGTTAAGATATAATCGATATAGTGAAAATACCAATATGAAATTACACTGTGACCATATCCATGATATGTTTGATGGTGAAAGAAAAGGTATTCCAACATTATCTATTGTTGCAAACTTAAATGATGATTATGAAGGTGGTGAATTTGTGATGAGAGGTGAAGTGATACCTTTAGGAAAAGGTGATATTATATTATTCCCATCTAACTTTTTATATCCACATAAAGTAAACGATACAACCAAAGGAACAAGATACTCATATGTATCATGGGTATGGTAGATCCAGAACAAATATATGAAGATATGATTAGGTTATATGGTGAATTACCTCATCCGGTACATGAACCAAAACGGTGCCTTTTCTATCTTAAGATGTATAATTACCGTAAAAAATTAAAATGATAAATAGTCGTGTCAGCCACAAGTTGACACATTACTAAACAATCCCAAAAGGAAAATATAACATGAAAATAGCATTACTAACTTTATTATTAGCATTAACACCAACGATTGTGATTTCTGAAGAAAATACAGCTCGAGCAAGAACTGTTGAATATAAACATCTCAATGAAAAAATTGAAAGTTTAGAAAAAGCAATTCGTTTACAAACACTCACAACAGAAGCCGTTCGCAAAGAAAACTACGATTTAGCTTGTAAAGCACAAAAAGAAGCAACCATCGCAATAAGACAAGCAAATATTGTTGATGTAAATGGTTACAGTGACAAGCAATACGCAGAAATTTGCATAATCTCAAGAGCAACCGCCGAACCAAATACACCATCATGGTTAAAACCTGTAGCTGGTTTTGAACCTGCTGGCGTTTATGTTAAAGGACGAAGATAATGGCAAACTACTTTGAAAGTGGATTCACCATGCTAAAAGAACTTGCAAAAGATAAAGCGGAACAGAATAAAAAACTTGAAGAACTGAAAGATGTATATGATGAAAAATTTAGAGTATGTGAAGACGATAAGGTTTGCACTCGCCGCCTTATTGATGCTTATTCCGATTGCGACTAAAGCAGAACTAGAAAATTTTAACCCTATCTCAGCCATTCTTAATGGTGGAGATACGGTTATAGATAAAATCAACGAACAAAAACAATTTAACCAACTTGTTGCAGAAACTTTTACAATAGAAGAATATGCTGAGTGGTTAAAGGTTCAACAATCATTTCAAGCAAAAGAAACACGAGAAAAAGAACAATTTTTATCCTGTATTGAAAAGGGAACTAATAAAAAAACTTGTGTTGACCCTCATTGGTGCCTCTATCCAAACCAATTAAACAAAGACGAATGTGTTTGGTATAAAATCAAATACAATTTAAAATAATTGCCTCTTTTTAACTCAAATGATGATATAATTATATTATGGACAATGAACAAATAAAACAAAATATACAGTTATTACAAGATTTTATATGGGAATATAAGGCAATAATTCTGTTATTCATAATTGTTTTTGTAAACCTATATACATTTACTAAAAATAATTATCTATCAAAACATTTAGAAGAATGTAGGATACAAAACGAATTGTATAAACAGAATCCACCTAGAATAGAACCAGGTAAAGGCGGCTATGATAGTTGGGAATCAAGTATAAGGCCTGAAAAATGAGTGAAGTCATCAATATATTAAATAAAATAAAAAACTCAAAGTTTTATGAGATAGATATTTCAATGGAAGCACCATTCAAAATAAAAGATAATGTCCCGTTTGAAGTTTTAATCAATGATGGTGTTGCCAAATTTAAAGTATTGGCATCAAATGAATTAGAAGCACACAACAAAGTATTTGATTATTTAAATAGTATTGATGATGATTATGACCCGGCACTGTAAAAAAATTAAACAAAGAAATGCGACACTCTATGCTTTATTTCGTGGTGATTTACCATTTGGTCATAAAGTAGAAAAGAACAAAAAGAAATACAACCGTAAATCTAAACACAAGGAGAAATTAGATGCAACTGAGTGATGATGCAAAAAAGAAATTAGCGGGTGCAATGAATGAAATGAGTAACAGTATGTTACGAGCAGAAGCTGAAAGAGAATTACAAAAAGAAGTGATTAATAATTTATTTGATGAGTTTAAAATACCTAAAAAGGTATTATCAAAAATGGCAAGAGTGTATCACAAACAAAACTTTGCAGAAGAAAAAGCAACACATGAGGAGTTTGAAGAATTGTATCACACAATAACTGGCACAAATAATGATTAAGCCTGAAATTCATCCATTATTTCCAACACCGGTAATGATGTTTAACATGAACCGTGAGTTTACAAAAGAAGAACATCGTGTTTTCAAAGATTGTGCTAAGAACATGAGACCAAACGAAGGAAATAAAACAAGTGATGAACGATACATTTTAGATAAACCTGAAATGTCTACACTGAATACTGAATTGACTGATATGGTTAGATTATATATGGATGCTATAATCAATCCATCAAATAAGGTATCGCCATATATTACACAATCATGGTTAAATTACACAAAAGAAGGACAATGGCACCATAAACATGAACATCCAAATAGTTTTATTTCAGGTGTTTTATATATTGACGCTGATGATGAATTGGACAAGATTAACTTTTATCGGCCATATCCACAATATCAACAGATTAAATTAAATCCAAAAGATTGGAATCAATTTAATTCTGAATCATGGTGGTTTAGTGTGAAAACAGGTATGCTTGTATTATTTCCATCATATTTAACACATATGGTTGAAGCCAAAAAAGGTAAGAACACACGAACCAGTTTGGCATTTAATACATTTTTAAAGGGGACCATTGGTTCATACGATGATTTAACGGAGTTAAAAAATGAATAATCCATTAAGAAAATTAAAGAAGTGTGAATTTTGTGGTACAACCAATCCAAATAAAGAATATGTTATTTTTGAATCATCAAAACCAAAAAAGATTGGTAAATTAATTATCAAAGAAAAAGTAATTTTATGTGAAGAATGTGCCGCTTTAGGTGCGTGTTAAGGAGTAATAATGATTGATATGTTTGAAAATTCACAACAAGAAGGCCAAATATATGATTATATTGATGACCTAGGTTTTTATGCGAGTAATCCAGAAAACGGTTGGTCAAGTAAGAAAAAAATATATGAAATATTATGGGAACTACAAAAGCAGTTAAAGACCTTGCCTACATTTCCAGATGAGAAACAATGGGTCAAAAATAGAAAAGAAGCATTAGGGGTTAAGTGAGGTTGTTTGATATAAAATGGATATCAACTATAATGTTGATAACTGGTGCAACAGCACTTTCTTTAAAAATAGAGCATTTTCAATATTGTTTTCCAGTGTTTGTATTGGCTCACACAATATTGGCGTATGAATTTAGTGTCAGGCACAAAAACTTACCTTTATTCATACAAAATTGTTATTTTATTGGACTTAATTCGATTGGAACTTATGTCTGGCTATTGAAATGAGATATAGATATATTCCAGAGCAACTTGAGGCAATAAATAACAATACAGATTTAATATACGAATTCAAAGAAGACGGTGCGTTAAAACTTTTATTCAAATACGCTTTCGATCCTGAATATAAGTTTCTTTTGCCTGAAGGAGACCCACCGTTTGAACCCGATCCTAACGAGATTGGTGAGACACACGGTTTATTTAAACCAGAGATAAAAAAATTATATGTGTATTCTAAGGAGAATCCAAACATGGATCCTTGGAAACGAGAAATGCACTTTATAGATTTGCTATCTGATATTCATATTTCAGAGGCGAAAATACTGCTGGCTATAAAAGACCAAAACTTGGGTAAAATATACCCAAATATTACTCATCAATTAGTTAAGGAAGCGGGATTACTTTGACAGATAATGTCATTACAATAAGAGACAAGATCAACGAGAAGATGGACAAATTGGAAGATTATGTCGCCAAGAATGCTCATCTCACCCACCCTCATATTGTCCGAGAACACCTCAAAGAAGTCCATAAATATTACACACTATTAGAACCAGAAGATAGACAATATGTTGATGTCATTGATGAATTTGTTGGAAGGGAAGACAAATGGTTTTAGAAGAAAGATTATTAAAGTTATTTAACGATTTTATGATTGATATAAGAACTCATGTCAATGATATTGATGATGCAGAATTGAGAAGAACATTTTTAACTATGTTACATGATTATAGAAATAGAATGGAGAATTTAAATGAAGACGAATTGGTTTGATGAACTTTCACAAAGAGCTTCTGTTATTTTAATATTAACCTGTGGTGTTATTTTATTTCCTTTTATTTTAGCGTTTGGTATATTATGGGAAGTATTAAATTTTATCCACCGAAAGGTGTTTAAATGATATTACATCATTTTGACAATGAAAACAAATCAGCAACCATTTCACACTCACAAGGTCAATTTATTGTAATGAAATACATTGATAACCAATATATTGATGAAGAAGTGGCATTGACTGAAGATGATGCTGAAATGAAAGCAGAAGATTGGGTATTGAATGCTTCTGCCAGCTGATTTTGATAATAAGAATTACAAACGAAGAAGTGACCTATCATTGGTTAAAATATCATGGATTGAAAGGTTAATTAAATGGATAAAGAAATAGTTAAAGATATATTACTCAGAACCGGTGGTTCAATTACCGACCAGATTGACCACGAACCTTATAATAAGTTTGGTGAAGCACTACTCAACCAAATCATTGATGAGTGTAAAGAATTACAAAAGACACAATGCACAGCTATGGGTGTAGCAAACACCATAAAGAGAAACTATCTTAAATAATGCCAGGGGTTTACCGAGAGAAAGAATGTCCAACTTGTGGTGTCAAACACCGTAAGAAAGGTAAATATTGTGGTCAGTCCTGTGCATCAAAGAACTATCGGCACTCAGAAGAAAGCAAAGAAAAGATATCCAATGCTCTAAAGGAAGAACATAAGAAACCTGAACGCATCGCTCAGGCACGAATGTTAAAACAAGGGACATTAACCAATGCAGAAGATTTCGCCATCGCTATACCAGATATCAATGACATTTCTGATTATGCTGACCATCTCAGTGGTTTTGATAACGCCGAAGATTGGTAATACTGAAGAAAGAATAACTGGAAATACTTGTGGTCGCCAAGAATACACCGACTGGCCATGCCTACATGAAGATGGGTGTATTGTGTTTAC
>Ga0255765_1003307_pt1 | contig 17353 bp, 17 predicted proteins | sample 041ome_8_FD_179965 | JGI IMG/M metagenome (GOLD analysis project Ga0255765, IMG submission 179965) | Coastal salt marsh microbial communities from the Groves Creek Marsh, Skidaway Island, Georgia - 041407BS metaG (version 2) | ecosystem: Environmental > Aquatic > Marine > Intertidal zone > Salt...
CGTCGATGAGGCGCGACGACGACGAAAATATGGGCGACGACAGAAGACGACGCGACGACAGACGGGTTCGAGGTGCGTGTGTGCGCGTGCGTTGTGATGCGTGAACCGTGCGGAGGCGTGCGTGTGATGCGACGAGGCGGCGGCGGCGGTGGATGCGCGCGCGGAGGGTGGATCGATTGGACGATGTGTTGACGCGATCGATCGATCGAATCGAATCGTTGGCGAAGAAAATCAATCAACGATTTGATTATTGGATGATCTCAAGATGTCGGTGTTGATCACGCGCGCGCGAGTCGGATGCGGGTTCGTACGCGTGGCGGTGCGTGTGGAGGGGTGTGTATGCGTGGTGTACGCGCGCGGAGGTGCGGTTGGTGGGGTGGGCGGGCGTGGAGACGGGACGATCTCGAGACGCGCGCGCGACGGGACATTCGCGCGCGACGACTGACGACTCGGGGCGGGGCTTGGGGTTGGGGTTGCGATCGCGGGATCGTGGGATCGTGGGATGCGTGCACGCACACGTGTGAAGGTGTTTTTTTGAGTTGAATGTGAATTCTGACCAGTTGTTTATTTTGTTTGTGTCTTTGCGCGCGCGCGACAGTCAGTCACCATGGCGGATGAAGGCGAAGTCTCCGCGCTCGTGTGCGATAACGGTTCCGGTATGGTCAAGGCCGGGTTTGCCGGGGATGATGCCCCTAAGGCGGTGTTCCCGTCCATCGTTGGTCGTCCGCGACACCACGGCGTGATGGTGGGTATGGGTCAAAAGGATTGCTACGTCGGCGACGAGGCGCAAAGCAAGCGCGGGATTTTGACGTTGAAGTACCCGATTGAACATGGTATTGTCACCAACTGGGACGATATGGAGAAGATTTGGCACCACACGTTTTACAATGAATTGCGCGTGGACCCGGCGGAGCACCCGGTGTTGCTGACGGAGGCGCCGCTCAACCCGAAGGCGAATCGCGAGAAGATGTGCCAAATCATGTTTGAAACGTTCAACGTACCGGCGATGTACGTCAGCATTCAAGCCGTGTTGTCGTTGTACGCGTCTGGCCGTACGACTGGTATGGTGCTCGATTGTGGTGACGGTGTGTCGCACACGGTGCCAATTTACGAAGGCTACGCGTTGCCGCACGCCATCTTGCGTCTCGACCTCGCCGGTCGCGACTTGACGGATTACATGGTTAAGATTTTAACCGAGCGCGGGTACTCGTTCACGACGTCCGCCGAGCGTGAAATCGTGCGTGATATCAAGGAGAAGCTTGCGTACGTCGCGGTCGATTTCGAGGAGGAAATGGCGACGAGCCAAAGCTCGTCTTCGATTGAAAAATCGTATGAACTTCCCGACGGTCAAATGATCACCATCGGCAACGAGCGCTTCCGCTGCCCCGAAGTGTTGTTCCAGCCCAGTTTGATTGGCATGGAAACGCCTGGTATTCACGAAACGTGCTACAACTCCATCATGCGATGCGATGTCGACATTCGTCGCGACTTGTACGCCAACATCGTGCTCTCTGGTGGTACCACCATGTTCCCTGGCATCGCCGATCGCATCTCCAAGGAGCTCACCGCCTTGGCGCCGTCCTCGATGAAGATCAAGGTTGTCGCCCCGCATGAGCGCAAGTACTCCGTGTGGATTGGTGGCTCCATCCTCGCCTCGTTGTCCACGTTCCAACAAATGTGGATCGCCAAGCAAGAGTACAACGACGCGGGTCCGAGCATTGTACACAGAAAGTGCTTCTAGAATTTTAGCGATCGGGCAAAAGAACGACGACGTCGGGGGGCGAATGAGAGTCGTTTTTGCAAGTGTGTGCGCTCCACGTCGCAACGATTGAACATACTTAAAAAGAACATCGAATGCGTGTAATTTCAAATCAACATCATCATCATCATCATCATCATCATCATCATCATCATCATCATCATCATCATCATCATCATCATCATCATCATCATCAAACACACACGAGCGACCGAGACGCGACGCGCGCACACATCTATGCGTTACGATGGTGTTACCAGTGGTGATATTGTAATAAATTTAAAACTAAAAAATGTATACTGACCGGCGCCTCTAATAATACCTACAGAAAAGGTTGAAAAGCGGCGTCCCGTCGTCGTCGTCGTCGCGTTGTGTGCAAATTTTACATGTCCTCGGTGAGCTCAATCAGTTCCTCCGTGGTAATCGTCTGCTCCTCGCCAGCAAAATCATTATCTTCCGTCAAGAACAACATACAATGACATTCCTTTCTCTCACGCATGGGCACACACGGGCAGTTCCAGAAACCATTCGCCACCTCAGCCTCCTTATCGTCGTAGTGTCGACACGGGCACAACGGCGCCCCGAGCGTGTCCTTGTGTTCAGCCAAACCTTGAATCACCACCGCCGTCACGCTCTTATCCATGCAAAAGTACGTTCCACTGCCACGCGCATACTGTTCTGAAAATTTACGCATCACTTCCAAATTCTTCTCCGACGCTGCGATAACGATTACGATACGCGCGAGGTCGTCGACGTCAGTCGCGCGTCGAGGGGGTCTCACCCAAACCCAAATCACCACTCTTCGTACACCCCCGCGACGCATCCACGCCGCGGCGTCACCGCGCGCGCGCGCACACACACGCACACGCGCCTCGAACGTCCGCGCACGCGATCGCGAACGCGATCGCCACCGCACTGTGCGCCACGCGCCGCACGACACACGCGCCAACGCGCCGTGCGCGCGATCGAATCGCGCTATCCACAACGCATGCATGCGCGCGACACGAAACGTAGATGCGACATTGCACGCACCTGCGGCGCGAGTGACGACGGACGTCGTCGATGATCGTCGCGCGATGCGCGTCGCGTTCGATGCGCGCGCGATCGCCGCGTGGCTCGTGGTGGATGTGGTGAACATGGTCGTCGCCGTGCGCGCGCGCGTGTGCCGCGTCATCGACATCGGCATCGGCATCGGCGCGCACGAGGCGTGGGGCACGTCGCCGACGTGGGTGCTCACTCGTGAGATGTTCGTTCGTTAGAGGGTATAGGTAGTTGAATATGATGCGCGTGGGGTATGCGCGCGTGGTTTGGTGGTTGGTGGTCGTAGTAGAGGGTTTAGGGTTTAAACCCGTCGTGATGCTTTTCCATCGTCAGCCGCGCGCGCGTTCAATTTCATGTGATAGCTAGAAGATGGTATTAAAAAACCAAAGTTACGACGACGACGACGACGACGACGACGACGATGACGACGACGACGGGCTGGTCGGTGTGTTGATAGCATCATTGTCGTTATGGGCAACGCGGACGACGCCGACGCGGACGACGTGCGTTCTATTCGAGGACGACGACGGCGCCGACGGCTTTGAGCTTTTCGACGATGGCTTCGGCATCCTCCTTCTTCATATCCTTCTTCAACACCGCAGGCGTGCCCTCGACGAGCTCTTTCGCTTCTTTAAGACCTAATTCTGTAATCGCACGCACTTCTTTAATCACCTTGATTTTCTGCGCCGCGTCGAACGATTCGAGCTTGACGGTGAACTCCGTTTTTGCTGGCGCCGCCGCCGCCGGCGCGGGCTCCGCGGCACCGCCGCCGCCACCACCACCAGCCATCGCACCACCACCACCGCCCATCATCATACCACCACCACCACCGAACATCATACCGCTCATGTCACCCAACCCGAGTCGTGCCGCCAACGAATCGCACAACTCGTTAATCTCAATCAACGTCAACGCGCACACTTGATCCACAATCGCTTGCACCTTGGGCGTCGTCTTCGCGCCCAGTTTCTTATCAAGATCTACAACCACGTCATCATCTTTCGCATTCTTAGCCTCCATATCGTCGTCAGCGGCGTCAGCGGATGCTGAGGACCCGGCAAACCCTCTCGCAAACGCCGGCGTTCTCGCCCCGTTCCGCTCGCGACGATCGCCTTCCCGCGCCGCCTTCCCGTTCGTCACATCTCGCGATGACGCCGATGACGTCGTCATCAATGATCGGCATGTCGCCGTCGCCGTCGCTGCCGCGCACTGTCGCGACGACATCGCCGTCGTCGTCAACGCACGGCGGCTCGATCGCATCATCATTCCATGCATCATGGCTAAACGATGTGTTGTGTTATTCAATGTCGTCGCGTTCTATCACCGCCGCTCGGGGGTGGATAAATACCGAACCGAGTTGTGCGATACCGTATGCGTGCGTGCGCCCGTGCGTGCGCTCCGCGGTGCGTCCGACGACGGAGGCGACGAGTGATGTTCTGTAGGTTGACGAGTGATGTTCTGTAGGGTTTGTGCGCGGCGTCTGGCGGTTGAACACGCGTCTGACGAAGGCGGAATCGATGATGAATGACGTTGTTGATGACTATAGTATACGACATATGTCTACGCACACGAGCACACGGGGTGTGTGTGCTGGGTTCTAAGTTCATCGGGACGCGCGCGCGAGTTTCGATTTCATGCGACCGAACACCGAGCCGGATGTCGGCTGAGCGGCGGCGGATGACGTCTGAGGCGGCGGTTGGCGAGCGGGAATCGAGGCGGGTATTGGTTCGGCTGGGGTGGCTGGGGCAATTTGCCAACCACCGTCTCTGAGCATTGTTTCCACTTGCGCGCGATGGGCTTGGTCGAGGGCGGTGTGCGCCGATTCGCCGCCGAGGAGGGCGACGAGCGCCGGAGCGACGGCGGCGAAGAGCGCGCCGTCGGCGCCGAGTAATTCTCGAGCTGCGGCGAACAAGGCGGTGGCCATCGCGCAGTCGTCTTGGTTGAACGACTTGTTATTAGTGCGGTCGTGTGCGGGGAAATTAGCCTGCGCGAGCGCAGACACGGCGTTGGCGGCGGAGACCGCGAATGTCGTCCCGGGCACCGAAGCGCCGCGAGACATCGCAGCCACGACGGCTACGCGAACGTCGATATCGACATCCGCCGCTAAGATCTCAAGCTGACGCATTGTGTGCGTAGCTGCGTCGATGGATTCGTAATGCGAACACGCCACGCTCGCCAGAGCGAGGGCGGATTCGCAACGTACGTATTTCGCCGCGTCGGCTCGCAGCGCGTTCAACGTCGGGTAGACGTCTTCGAGCACCGAGGGCGTCGGCAATACCTCAGAGGTCGCCGCGAGTAGTCGCGTGGTGAGCAATCGCACGCCTGTTTCGTTATCCGGTTTCGCGCATCGCTTCAACGTTCGAAGTAAACACGCGTTGTGTCGCTCTAAAGCAGCCAAATAACGCGCGGCGTCACCCATAATGTCAGACGTCGTCGCGTCTTCAGACCTCGGGACATCCGACGACACCTTCGGCGCCTCAACCTCGATCAATCGCTTGAGGTAGTCCTCGAGCACGTCATCACCGTTCAGGGTGTTGGGCACCACACCCGCGAGTAGCAGTGGGAGCACCGCCGCGCGTTGGTCGCGACTCACCACGCACGCCTCGTTGAGCTCGTCAATCAACGTCGACCGCGTGACGCGCGGGCCGACCACCTTACACCACGACGTGAGCGCCGCGCACATACTCTCTCGCACGGACTCCTGACCAACCACGTCGGGTGCGACTGAACTAATGATGCGAACGATGACGCGCGAGGCGTCATTGACGCACCACGTCGCGAGCGGCCACGCGGCGTCCTTTGCGAGGGCGACATCGACGGCGTCGGGGTCGCCGCGCGTGTGTTCTGGTGCCGACCGCTCGATGGCGCCCCGAATGGTAGGCATCATGGATTCGAACATTCGCATTGTCGCCGACGCGCGCCAACGCATGCGATCGGCTTCTTCGGGGGATGACCATCCGGTAAATGCGCGTTCGGCTCCGGCGCCGGACCATCCGCTTTCGAGCGCCTCGAGCGCCGCGTTGAATAATTTTGGCGCAAACACATCGGTAAAACGATTCATGGACACCGTCGATGCGTCTTGTGACGACAAGTACCATTCTGCGATCGCTGGGGCGAGGTCAAGACGCGCGGCGTCGGCCACGTCTTCCGAACCGTCGGACGCGAGCGCCAACGCGACATCCTCGGCGACGTCGGCGGCTGCGGCGTCGCTCGGCGCGCGAGCGGCAATGTATCGCGACATTCCGCGTGCACACTCTGCGCGCACGTCATCGCTCGGGTCTACCGCGCCACGTTTGAAGCTATCGATGATGAATGCGTTCGAGGTGTACCACAACGACGACCCGAGCTTGGCGACAACATCGAGGGTCAACACTCTGCGTTCGTCCCCGTGCGCGGCGGCGGCGGATGTTTCAGCGCTTAAACATCCACGGGAAAACATACCATCAAAGGCATCGACGCCCACGACTTCACCAACGTTTGCGATGGCGTTTGCAATCGCCAGACGTTGGTCTTCGTTTGGTTTCTTGTACATTTCGAAAAACATATTCGCCGCTCGAGCGGCTCGAGTGGCGTCACCCGCCGCTCGTGCGCACGCGCGAGAAATCATCGGTAACAACTCCAGGCGTGCGCTCGCGGGGAGTTTCCCGACAACAGCGCTAATCACATTCAAGCACATATCAATAGTTTCGTCTTCTTCAATCGTCGTTCGCGGTGCACCGCCGTGTATCGACGTCCAATCATCCGAAGCCGTCGCCTCGGAGTCGGTTTCGGCGCCCAAGCGCGAGAGCAATCGAGTCATCTCACTCGTCGCCGCATTCGCCCGCTTTTCCCACGATGAAGACGACGTCTTCATCAAATGTAACTCTTCGTTCACGTTGGCTAAATTCTCGCTCACAGTGGCGTGTTCGTCGCGTAAAGTGGTGATTTCTCGCTCGAGCTCGTCCACGCGCGCTCGAGCGCGCACCAATTCGCTCTCCGCCGCGTCGCTCCGCGCTCTCTCGCTCTCCAACGCCGCTGCCGTGTGCTCGGCGACGCGTGCGCGGTCATACATCCTCCTAAGCGCCGCACGTTCGCCAACGCTCGACGCTTGAGGCGATTTTCCGAACGATTGCTCATCCAACGTCGCCGCCGTCGGCGATTCGTCCCGCATCGCGAGCGCCGCCGCTCGAAATCCCCGCCGAGATAAAAACTCATAGCACGCCGCATCGAGCTTGGTATCTGTGTCTACGTGCGCTTGCGTGCTAGACGTGCTCGCATCCATGCTCGCATCGGCGCGCGGAACCGCACCAAAGGCGTCATCCGCATCCATAGCCGCGCGCGTCCCATCCGCGTCGTCCCGCGCTCTCAACGCTGATGATGCTTGCTTTCCATGACGCGCGAGATCGTCCCTGGCGATGCGTAAATCGTACTCAGCCACCGCAGCGCGAGACTCGGCATCGATCACGCGCGCGGCGCTGACGCCAGAATCAAATGTCTCGCGTACGGCGCGTAAAACTTGCGCGGGAAACCGTTGCGAGTCGGTGAAAAACTTGTGCAGAGTGAGCCGCGCGGCGTCATCAGCGGCGAGCGCGCCCGTGCGCTTGGCGTCGATGTATAGCTCGTACAGCGCGCACCAATACCCGCGCTGGATGAGGTAGAGCGCGGTGGGGAGGAGCTCGGCGTCGGGCGGCATCGAGAGCGCGCTCAACCTTTCGCGTCGCGGTGTGAAGCGCGGGAGCGTTTCTTCTGACGAATGTTTTGTGACTACACGGAAGAGACTAGAGTACACGCGAGGAGGAGGTTTCTAATAAACGAGACGAGCGTTATTTCTTTATCGCGCTGATGTAAAGCACTGATGACATGCGTGGGATGAACGACAAACAAACACCGTCAGTACGAGCGTTCACCCAATCGTTTGACTCGACGTCTTATCCGCACACGCACGCGAGATCACACGTACCGTTATTGCCACGAATAAACGCATCACCATACTTGTTTTTTAATTGTCCGTTGACGTACTCCTACACCGCGCGCGCGCATAGAGCATTGATTCGTTAGTCGCGGGCGCCGACGCGATCGATCGAGGTGAACCTAACGACGCGTACACGACTCACGTCGCGCGCATCACCATCGCATCGTCGTCACCCACCTCCGTTTGCTCCATCGCGATGTTCATGTATCCATCTAAACACGCCAAGATCCCTACAGCGATACACACGCGCGTCGTCGCGCCAATAACGTCAGTCATCATTCATGCATCATCAACCATCAGCGTCGGGACAATCACAACGCTCGAATGCGCCAACGACGACGGCGTGCGTACCTCGATAATCCACTCCAGAGTTCAACTTCACGCTCACTTTCTTGCCCTTGATGGCTTTTAAGAAATCTGCCGGGGATTTCCCTTCGCTCGCACCGCTGCTCATGGTTGACGATGATTCGAAGCGTTGGCGTCGCACACTGACGCGCGCCATTCACCGTCGCGTGTCGCACGTGAGCACGCACGGCGACCATGGCGACGACAATGATGACGATGAAGACGACGACGACGACGACGCGCGCGATGTGCGGCGTTCGCGCGCGATCGCAGGCAGCACCGGGCGTGAAATCATCGTCATCAGTGCATCGTCACGTGACGATGAAACGAAGCGCGCGCTGTCGGGCCGAGAGCGACGAACGCGTCCCCGGGTCGGCGCGTCAGGCATCGGTTGGGGAAATAGAAACCCTGGTGAACCCGCTCATCGCATCGACGCAGACGTTGAATGATGGGATTGCAAAGTTTTACGACGAGTCGAGTGGGTTGTGGGAAGACGTGTGGACGGCGGAGGGCGGAGGCGATGGTACGCACATGCATCATGGGTATTACGCCGTGGGTAATAGAGGAGAGAATGGTGGGAGTTTGAATCATGCGCAAGCGCAGGTGGATATGATTACAGAGAGTTTGAAGTGGGCGGGCGTGGATGCGATGACGCGCGTCGTGGACGTCGGGTGCGGCATCGGCGGCTCGTCGCGGTTTATGGCGAAAAAGTATGGGTGTCAAGCCGAAGGCGTGACTTTGTCTCCTGTTCAAGCGGCGAGAGCGAATACACTGTCGCGTCAAGAGGGTTTGGGAGATAAAGCGCGCTATCAAGTCGCCGATGCGTTGAACATGCCGTTTGAGAACGGCGCGTTTGATTTCGTGTGGTCGATGGAGAGCGGCGAGCACATGCCTGATAAGAAGAAGTTTGTCAACGAGCTCGCGCGCGTGTGCGCACCGGGAGGGAGAATTCTGATCGTCACGTGGTGTCATCGCGTGTTAGAGCCCGGAAAGTCTCTCGAACCTGCCGAAAAAGTATTGCTTGATCGCATTTGCGACGCCTATTACCTCCCGGCGTGGTGCTCCATTGCAGACTACGAGGCGCTCGCCAAAGACGCGGGTTTGGTGGATATACGCACCGAGGATTGGAGCGAAGAGGTCAAGCCGTTCTGGAAAGGTGTGATTAAAACCGCATTGACGCTTAAAGGGGTCATGGGTCTCATCAAGGCGGGTCCGGCGACGTTGCGAGGCGCGTTGGTCATGCCTCTCATGCAAACGGGCCTCGCCACGGGCACCATCAAGTTTAATTTAATCACCGCACGCAAGCCCGCGGCGTAGACACTTACATTACTCACACGTGTATCATTTATGACGACGATTACCACTTGTCGGTAATCACACGAGCCATCTCACGCGACGCGCGAGTAACCTCGAAGGCTGTGTAATTCAGAAGAATTTTCTTGTAAACCAACACACGTCGACTCGCGCGCGCGCGCGACGCACGAAGCCAACCGGTACCCAAAAACGACAGTACGCGGTACACGGGAAGCGTCGCACGCGCGACGACGCGAATTAAACGCGGCGAAGCGGTGAAATCCCATGCTCGACGGCGCTATAAAAAGCGCACTTGAATACGAACAGTCGCGCGGTGATGATGAAGTCGTCGACGACGACGATGGGTTGAGTGCCAGCGCCAGGGCGTGCTTGGCACAGATAGATGGCACAGATGGCGACGATTCGTCCGCGCGGCTGATTCGCGCGTCACGGGAAGTGGCGGTCGAGCGAGAGCGCAGAGCGAGAGCGCAGAGCGAGCGTTGGCGCGCAGAGCGAGAGCGCGACGCTCCAAACTCGGCTGATGCCATATTCGTGCACGCGTTAGCGACGAAACCGACCACGAATATCTGTCATCATGTGTGCGCGCATTACGATTACGATCCCGTCGCGTCATGGACGACGTGCGATTCGAGTCGTCAACGTCGCCGCGACGACGAACGTTTGCTTCCAATCTACGTTTGGGCTCATCCCGATCGTATTTTAGGCGGCCGCGTGGTCCAACCCGGCGACGCGCACGTCAGTCGTCGCCAAGCCACGCGTGCGATAGAGCCTAAGGTCAAGCATCATGGAAAAGCCATGGTGCCACAGCAAAGATCGACGAATATGTTCGCGTTGATGGCGCACGACTGATGGCTAAAAATACGTCGTTTTGTTTATCACGTCATCTATTTTACTTCTACGGCTGTGCACACGCGCGTGTGCGCGTGTGCGTGTCGCTATGCATACGATTATCATCAACATTATCATCGTTTGCTGCTTTCGCGCTTTTTACACGTCGGGCAAATCCACTTCCCTTTCACCTTGTTCTTCACCGACAACCCGACGCACGCAAAGTGATACCATTCGATTGGACAATCGTCATTCTCGCACGCAATCATCTCCCCGAACGACACTTGTTGACAAATACAATACGTAGGCTCGTTCGGATTCGCCATCGGCGCATCGTACGCCCCAGAACCAACAAACCCACCCGACGCCGGCGACGCCGATGCGGCGTCGCCCAAAGCGCCAACGTTTCGCACCGCCAAATCATCATAAGACCTATCACGCGCGCGCACGGCTTCCTCAAACACCGCTAAATCCCGATCGAGCTTAGTTATCGCCTCATCCACGGCATCGTACGCGCCTTGCGCCGTCGCCACGCGCGCATCCGCCAACGCGCGCATCGTCTTCGCGCGCGTCTCCAGCTCGCTCACCGCCCGCGCGCGCATCGCCTTCAACGCCGCCGACGAAGACGCCGCCGATAGACCATCACCACCACCACCATCCGCCGCCGCCGCATCCATGACCTCACGCACGAGCGCCGCGCACGCGCCGCCTTCCACATCCATGGCGTCATCCAACGCCTTCGCGCGCATCGCCCCGCTCGCCAGCGCTCTGTCCACCCCACCGCCGTCGCACCCCGCCGCCATCGCCGCCGCGCGCGACATCGCGCACGACATCACCGCGCCCGCAGTCGCGCCCGCACGCACGCGCGCGCGCCGTTCGTCGTCCACTGACGCGTCGACGACGACCGCGGGCGCGATTTCAAACGCGAACGCGCGAGGGCGAGGTGTGGGTGGGTGTTTTTACATCTAGATCGGTAGATATGAGCCACACTATGTGTATCGGTCGCCAGGTATACACACAATGACGGACTTTGTTGTTTGTATGGAGGTTACCAATGTGATTATATGTATGTGCGACCGACCGACCGACCCATGCCTGTGACGAGGTATATTCGCCGCCTCGCGAACGGTCGCGTCACCGCGCGCGACGTCGCGACGCGCGTGGGACGGCGAACGACGACCGCGCACCGAGCGCACGATGGGGTATAAGACGTCGCATCGATCGCGCGATGGGGCGACCGTGCGGCGACGCGAGCGCACGGAGGATCGAGACGCGCCCGGGGCTGGGGCTGGTGGCGCCACGGTGGACGATGGCGGCGCTGGGAAGCCGACGACGGCGCGCGAGGGTCGACGAAGCACGAATGAAACCGCCGGGGTGTACGCGGTACTGATGTTTATTGTGTTGAGGTTCGCGCAGAGGTATTATAGCTTTAGCGAGAAAAGTTTCATCACGACGGAGTGGGACGCGCCGCTGACGACGACGCGCGACGCGTATTTGAGTCCGTGGAAGTTTGAGGCGTTGAAGCAGTGTGCGTTGACGCATCCGAAGCTGCGCGTGAAAGGAGGGTTGAATGATAATGGGTTCTCCAAGACGCGCGGGTTCGTGGTGAAATTCAACGCCGAGGGCGTGGATGAGTTTAAGGCGAAGGAGGAGTACGCGTGCTTTCGAGAAGTGTTTGACGATATTCGGTTGCCCGACGCGAACGCTTTCGTGATGAATATATTATTGTGCGAACTCGGTGATTACGATCAATATAACGCCGATGAGCTCTCGGTTGGATTGCATTTAGACACCACGGTTGGTATTTATTCTCGTCACATGTTTATCGCGCACCAAGTGAGCGTGTTGTACGCGTCGGTGCCGAACGACATGCGCGGCGGCGCGCTCGAAGTGTTCCCATACGGCGACGGCGACCCTAGGCTTGGGGCCACACCCGAAGAGGTCATCGCGCCCAAGGAAAACACCCTCGTCACCTTTCGCGGCGACGCGTTTCACCAAGTGAAGTCCTACAGCACGCGCACGGGTAAAGAACGCATCTCGCTCGTCCTCGAGCAATACAAAATCGACGACGAGATGTACCCCAAAACCCTGCGTTTTCACGAGGCGTTCAAATCTAACATGACGATGATGTAGCTCGCACATCGCGCCGGCGGCGGCTTCATCGGCGTCGTAGTTGTCGTTGTTCATGTTAATATTTGTTGTGGCGCGCGCTCTTTCTCAACATGTGAAACGTCACGTCCAATCATGATTGGTCGCGAGTCCCCCCCCAAAAAAACCGGGTCCACCCCGAGAGAAACCCCACGCGGCTGCGGCATTCGCCCGCGCGACGCACGACGACGACGACGACGATGCAATCCATCACCATGCGCGCCGCACCGGCGATGAGCGGTGTCAAGTTATCCACCACCGCACCGCGCCGCGCGACGACGACGACGCCGGCGCACGCCGCGCGACGCACCTCGGTGCACGCGCTCGCGGCGGCGATCGATCAGCTGACGTTCGACGGCGCCAAGTCCGGGTCGTCGACGCTTGAACTCAAGACGGCGCGCGCAGAGGTGGCGAAGGGTTTGGTGCATAAATATGTCGTCATGGTTCGACAAAACGCTCGACGGGTGCGTGCTCGCGCGATCGCGTACGCGCGCATCGATGATGACGACGATGACGAATGCGTGACCTCGAAACCCCGAAAGGCGCCCGGTGGACGACGCTGGGCGCGCACGATTGATCGTGCGGCGATGACGGGCGATGACGGGCGCGAGTGATGATGGTGAATATTGTGTCGTCGTCATCCAACGTCGCGTTCGACGTCGTTCGGTGTCGCCGCCGCGGTGGGCGACGCGCGCGTGGGGTGGGGGTGAAAACCCTTATCTGAGGGGTTTGGTTTTCGCGCCTGTACGCGCGTCGAACGAAGACGAAGAGAACGCGAGGTGACGTCGCGCTGTGTGTGTTTCTATGTACTGACCGTGTGGTATGTGTATTGCGATGTAACAGGGTACGGCGAGCACGTTGACCAAGAGCGAAGTCCGGGGTGGGGGCAGAAAGCCGTTCAAGCAAAAGGGGACGGGGAACGCGCGTCAAGGGTCTTCGCGCTCTCCGCTCAAGCCGGGCGGGGGTGTGTCGTTCGGCCCGAAGCCGCGTGACTGGTCGATTAAGATGAACAAGAAGGAGCGTCGTTTGGCGATGGCGACCGCGCTGCAATCTGCGGCGAGCGCGATGATTGTGATTGATGACATTTCTGGCAACATTTCCAAGCCGAGCGCCAACGATTTCAACAAGAGTTTGCAAAAGTGGGGCGTTGGTGCGACCGAAAAGGCGTACGTCATCACCAAGGATGCGAACCCGAATGTTACGTTGAGCACGCGCAACATTTCCCGCGTTGTGCACACGGACATTACGCACTTGAATGTGTACGACGTGTTGAACGCCGACAAGGTTGTCGTCGACGCCGCCGCGCTCGCGCACATTCAATCCTTCTTTGGTGAGAATGGCCAGGCTTGGGAGTAAGTACTGCGGAACGGCCGAGTTAGTCTTGCTGCTACACGCGTAATATATTTTACAAACCTAGATACTTCTTTGGACTTGAATAATGTAATTTGACGTCCCTTAATTTGAGAACTCGAGTTCGCCTTTTTAAGCTTCCACTTCTGCGACGTTTGGCTGGACGCGACGCAGACGCTGCGATCGTGAACTTTCAATTCGACGGGCGAGAGCCCAATGTTCGTTCTCGCGAGCGCGTGTGGTTGAACTAGACTCGACTACACATACGACGGCGACACTTCTTCGAGAGTGATTGTGATTTTCAAGTCGCGATTGCCCGCGACGCGCGTGCCGTCATTGAGCACGACGCCGCGCTCGCCGTACGCCTTGGCGCTCGGCGCGTACACCGTACGCACACCTCCACGCTTCATCGTGCGCACACCCTCTTCGATAGCCTCACACACGGGCGGTAACAACGGCTTCTTTTCAAACGTAAACGCAATCGGTCGTCCACTCTTCTTGGTATTCAAGTATTCCGCCCCCGTCTCGGCGTCGGCGACGAGCAAGTTGACGCCCACAAAGTCACCTTTTTTTGGCGACGCACCACCACCTATGCGCGCGTCTGCAACTTTCAACCCCGAATCGAGCTCAACAATCTCCCCCGACGCCTCCACATCGCGCTCGAGTAACGCCTTGACGATCTCCCCGCCCTCCACCGACGCGAGCAGCGCGACCAAGCCCAACCCACCGACAATCCCAAACCGCCGCGTTAAAAACCTCGACGCCGTGGCCACGGGATCGTACAAATTCACCCCAGACCCGGGCAAGGGTTTCTCCTTCTTCCGCGCCGGCGACGACGACGCATTCGCCCCAGCGCGCGCCCCGTCGTCGTCCGCGCCCGTCGTCGTCGTCGCCCATCCATCGTCGTCCTCGCTCGCCCCCACGCGATGTCGTCGAACGCCGCCGCCGCCGCGGTGGTGGTGGTGGTGGCGGTACCGGCGCGTCATCGTCTTACCCACCACCCGCGTCGTCGTCGTCATCGTCGTCGTCGTCGTCGTCATCGTCGTCATCATCGTCGTCACAGTCGTCGTCGAGGTGTGTTGGCGCTGGATGCGCACCCACGAACGAGCGGTGGGATATTCGGACATTCGGACGTATTCGGACATTCGGACATGTTCGGACATTCGGACGTATTCGGACATTCGGACATGTTCGGACATTCGGCGCCCCATCGCTTTTCATCGCCCCATCGCATCATCGCATCATCGCCATCGGACGACGACACAGCACGACGACAGAGCGAGCGATATGGCGGCTGCGAACGCACCGACGTTGGGGTTTTTAAAGGTGGATGCGCGCGCACCGCTCCCGACGACGACGACGACGACGACGCACGGGCACGGGCACGGGCACGGGCACGGGCACGGGAGCCATCATGATGATGACCACGAGGAGGGCGCGGTTGACCACCACGAGGGCAGGACAGGGGAGGGGTTTGTGAAGCTCGCGGCGCGACTCGAGCCTGGGTTTACGGGCACGACGCATGCGTATGTGGTCAAGGTACCGGCGAACGCGCGAGAGGTGAACGTGATGGCGACGTCGTTCGCGGCGGGGACGCGCGTGGAGATCGACGGGACGACGGGGAACATGGCGTTGCGGAGCGCGACGCGCGGGAAAGACGTCGTGGTGGCGTTGGTGGATGTTCAAAGTGGTGAGACGCGAGCTAAATATACATTGACGTGCGAGGTTGATGATGCGATGTCGTGCGAGGGTGAGGTGGTGATGAAGGAGAAACCCAAGGTTGAGGGCGCGGAGGAGGCGCACGGGCACTCGCACGACGGCGTGCCGTGCGACGGCACGCACCATTCGCACGGGCACGGACACGCGCACGGGGAAGAAAAGAAGCAAAAGTGTGGACATGACCATGGAGATGATGGTGGTGAGTGCCATGGGCACGACCACGGACACGACCACGGACACGGTCACGGGGAGAAGGAGGCGCACTCGCACGGGCACGGACACGCGCACGGCGAAGAGAAAAAGGAGGCGCACGGGCACGACCACGGCCACGGTCACGGGGAGAAGAAGGAAGAACATTCGCACGGGCACGGACACGCGCACGGCGAAGAGAAAAAGGAGGCGTGCGGGCACGACCACGGACACGACGAGTGCCACGGGCACGCGCACGGCGAAGAAAAGAAGGAGCACTCGCACGGCCACGGCCACAGCCATTAGAGCGACAGAGTAGCACGATGTGAAGGAACTTGAACCGCAAAAGAAAACGAGACGTTAAAGTGATATCAAATTATAAACACCTGCGCTTCGCATGCGACGACAAAGCGTCTATTCGAGGGACAATTCTTCGTCGTTGGCGCGCTTGCCGGATTTCAACGCGTTGTAAAACTCGTGCGTCTCTTCAATCACACCCATCGTGTACGCCTTGTCCATGCACTTGTCGTCCAAGCCGAACTTGTTTTGCGGCTTACCATCCGGGGTCTTGTAGTCGCGGAACCACACACGGATCTTCTCGAGCTCGCCCGGGAAGTGCTTTTCGACGTCGGCGACGTCGTTGATGTCCTTCGCCTTCGGGTCGCTGGTGGAAATGGCAATCACCTTCCAGTCCAACTCGCCGTCATCAATCATGGCGTACACGCCAACCGGCTTCACCGGCGTCACAGAACCCATGGCGAGCGCGGCCGAACCAATCTCCACGACGTCCACGGGGTCGTTATCGCCCGACACCTTCATCGTCGGGTGCTCGTGCTTCGGGTCTTCCCACGTTTGCGGCAACATACCATAGTTCCAGTTGATGTTGTACGGGTAGTCACGAAGCTTACCCTTCTTCGTATCTTGCTTGATCGGCGTCAACTTCTCATCCGTCGCCACTTCCATCTTTGCCTTGGTTTCCTTTGGGATTTCGCAGATAAAGTTCATGCTCCCATCGGCGTTCTTCAACGGAACGTCGTGCCACGGCGACACCTTGGCACCGCTTTCATCCTGGAAAAACACACGGAACTCCAACGACGGGAAATCCCCAGTGCGCGCGTTCGTGTACGCCGCCGCGGACACCACGCGCGTGCGCGAAATCTGCCGATACTGGTGCGCCGATCGCAGCGGCGCCCGCTGCGTCGTCGTCGTCGTCTTCATCGTCGCGCGCGCCGCCATGCGCGACGCCGTGCGTAAAATCATCGCCGGTGCAGACATGTGTACTAGTCCTACGTGCGCGCGTGCGTGCGTGTGTGTCGACCACCACCGCGCCCGTCCCCCGTCAACCATCGCCACCGATATCCACTCATTCATTCATCCTTTCAGGCTGACATCCATGCATGCATCCATGCATGCATCCATCCATCCATGCATGCATGCACCATGCACTCATTCATTCATTCCATTCATTCGTCGTCGTCGTCGTCGTCGTCGTCGTCGTCGGTCGCTTTTGGTGTCCGTCCACGCCCATGTTCGGACATGTGGGTCCCTTTCTTCGCGCGCGGTCGCGCGATTTACGTGCGTAATCGCGCAAAGACACTTGATGCGCTCCAGTACGACGAGTACACGTCCTCACAGAGTATATACGTCACACCCGACGACACTCGCGCCGTGATGGGTCTCGCGTCGCGCGCACTACGCGCGTCGAGCGC
>Ga0255765_1003309_pt1 | contig 17346 bp, 24 predicted proteins | sample 041ome_8_FD_179965 | JGI IMG/M metagenome (GOLD analysis project Ga0255765, IMG submission 179965) | Coastal salt marsh microbial communities from the Groves Creek Marsh, Skidaway Island, Georgia - 041407BS metaG (version 2) | ecosystem: Environmental > Aquatic > Marine > Intertidal zone > Salt...
CCCATATGGATATAGAACGAAGAATTACAGAAAGATTTGCATGGTTACCGCGCCGCATGGATGATGGCATGATGTTATGGTTTAAATCATATGTAATTATTGAAAAGTTTGTTAATACAGGACCAACACAACGTGTGTTATATACAAATTATTATACACTGGATCATTATATAGAAATGAAATTAAAGGGGATCGTAAATTGAAAGAAAAATTTATTGATGCCTACATGGATGTAGCATATAGGTTTGCTGAACTCAGCAGTGCTCAACGATTACATGTGGGTGCAATTGTTGTAAAAAATGATCGTATTATTAGTATCGGTTATAATGGTATGCCCAGTGGTTGGGATAATGTTTGTGAAGATATAGTTATTAAAGATAATGTTGCGCATCTTGTTACAAAGCCAGAAGTTTTACATGCAGAAACAAATGCAATAAGTAAACTTGCCGGCTCGACTGAAAGCGGTAAAGATGCTATAATGTTTATAACACATCAGCCTTGTATGGATTGTGCTAAACTGATTTATCAGAGTGGCATCAGTGAAGTATATTATGCTGAATCATATCGTTATAAAGAAGGTGTGGAATTTTTAGAAAAGTGTGGAGTGAAAGTTAGTCAATGGCAGAAGACTACAACTTAGAATTACAAAAACTGTATCTGGAGTTTTTGCAAGCGGATAGAGAATTGTTTGTTCGCTGTAATGCTATCTTGAATGCAGATTATTTTGATCGCAGTTTGCGTAGTGCAGTGCGATTTATGCAAGAGCATGTTGAGAATTACGGTGCAATGCCCACACTTGAACAAATGAAAGTCAAGGGTAATGTAGAGCTACAAGATTTGCGTGATAATACAGCGGCACATCAGGATTGGTTTTTAGATGAATTTGAAAAGTTTTGCAGACACAAAGGCTTGGAGAAGGCGATCTTAGCAAGTACTGACAAACTGGAAAAAGGCGAGTTTGGCAGTGTAGAAAAGATGATTAAAGACGCTGTACAAATTGGACTTGCAAAAGACTTGGGTACAGACTACTGGTTGGATCCAGCGGCGAGACTACAAATTATTAAAGAACAAAAAGGCGGAACAAGCACAGGCTGGAAAACATTTGATAAGTTTTTGTATGGTGGATTTAACCGTGGTGAACTGAACATTTTTGCAGGTGGATCAGGATCTGGTAAGAGTTTGTTTATGCAAAACCTTGCACTAAACTGGGTATTGGCAGGATTTAATGTTGTTTATGTAAGTTTAGAACTTAGTGAAGAGCTGTGTAGTATGCGTATGGATAGTATGCTTACAGGATATTCAACACGTGACTTGTTTAAGAATATGGAAGATGTGGATCTTAAACTACGTATGACAAGTAAAAAAGCAGGTAAACTACAAGTTGTACAATTGCCCAATGGTTGTAATGTAAATGACTTGAAAGCATATTTGAAAGAATATCAGATACAACACAATGTAACTGTTGATGCAATATGTGTTGACTACTTGGATTTGATGTCGCCAGCAGGTAAAAAGATTTCAGCAAGTGACTTGTTTATTAAAGACAAATATGTGAGTGAAGAACTACGTAACTTTGCAATTGAACAGAACATATTGTTTGTTACAGCAAGTCAGTTGAATCGTAGTAGTGTTGATGAAGTGGAATTTGATCACAGTCACATCAGTGGTGGTATTAGTAAAATTAATACTGCTGATAATGTTGTGGGTATCTTTACAAGCCGTGCAATGCGTGAGCGTGGTAGAGCACAAATACAGTTTATGAAAACACGTAGTAGTAGCGGTGTTGGTCAAAAGCTAGACTTAAACTTTGACATTAACAGTTTACGTATTACTGATTTAGATGAAGATGAATTAGATGATACAAGCACTGGTACAAGTGCAATATATGATAAACTAAAACGGCAGAGTGAAACCAAACAAGCTGTTGGTATAAGTCAAACAAATAATATTGTAGAGTCTGCTGTGCAGAATACAGATAAATTACGTAGTATTCTCAAACGTGCAGATTAATTATTTTTCGTCTGAGGTGTTTTCTTGATCTCCTGTGTCTTTCATTTTAGTTCTAAAGCGTTGATATATGCTCATGTCACTAGTAATTAAATCAGTGAGGGTACCCAGCATATTCAACAACACTGTTCTTTGGTTAGGAGTTGGTATTCTTCCTGCGCCCATAGTCACCATTGCCTGCCTCACAAGTCGAACATCTTCTTCTGGCACCAAACCATCCTTGGCCAGTATAACTAATTTGCTCAACTGTGCGTTGTCCATGCTATCGTCTTCTTGTAATTCATGGAGTCTATCAATGATTAGACGAATTTCTTCTGCGCTTTTAGACATTTCTTTCTCCTTCATAACTAATTATCATTTTAAGCTAAATACCACTAACAAAAGGGCAAGATTGCAATGAAAAAACGTACAAGATCTATCCTGGACGAAATTAATAGTATCAGTGATGCACATGATCGTAAATATTTAGTAGAAAATACTGCGAGTAATGTTATTGCTAGTGCAAGTAATTTAATCAGTCTGATTATGGAAACTTATGACGATGAAACCAGCAACGATCTTATTAAGCGTTTGATTAATAGTATTAGAACACAGGACCCGAACAAATTTACTAGAGGTATTAGGAAAGCGAATGAAAGTAAAAGACATTCTGGGCGTAAACCCTTATAACAGAAAACATCGTGGTCCACGTATTCCAAGAAAAAAAGGTCGCGATCTAAGAGAAAGTGGTTCAGCACCGGGTGTTGGACCAATTCATATTGAAGAACTAGAAGCCACACTAAAACCGCTTTCCAAAGAGCTGGGTGTTGACCTGTACAAGCAGGCACTTGGCAGTGTTGGCAAAAAACAGTTTAGTGGTGACATTGATGTTGCAATTGATATTCCCCCAGAAAAAATAACGGAGTTTGGTGAGAAATTAAAAAACCATCCGTTAATTTTATATTATGCAAAAACCAGTGTATTCATCACTAAAATTAAAATCCAAAATTATGATCCCAAACGCACTTATATTGATCCACGTACAGGAGAAGACAAGGGCGTTCCTGAAGGACGTACTGGATTTGTACAGGTAGATTTTATGCCTGGCGATCCAAAATGGATGAAAACATATTACCATTCACCACATGAAAAAGACAGCAAGTATAAAGGTGTTTATCGTAACATCATGATTGCCAGTATTGCGGGCAGATTAAACGTGGTTGCAAGTGATGAGAAAACTGAGGATGGTCGTCCAATGGAAATGGAACGCTGGATGTGGAGTTCAAATGGACTAGTACGTGTTCGTCGTACACCTGTTGCTAAAAAGAACGGCGAAGGTTATACCAAGAAAAACAACAATGAAGTAATTGATGGTCCATACTATGATGATGCGGAGATTGCTAAAAAACTACAGTTAGACAGTCCTTCTGATATGGATAGTTTTGAAACACTATTGACAGCCGTACAAAAAAATTATAGTAAAGAACTAGTAGCAAAAATCATTGATGATTTTAAGCGTAATGATGTAATACAAAAGATGGGTATACCAGATGAGATTTCGTGATTTATTAACTGAAGCAAAACAACCTGTAATGGAAAAAGCAGAAGCACGTATCCAACACTTGGAAGATATGGTGTTGTTTGGCGGCAGTAAAGGCGCACGTAAAGCATTAGACACACTAGAGCATATTGAAAGCAACCCAAATGCAATTACTGTAAAGTGGGACGGTTCGCCAGCAGTAATTTTTGGTCGCAACGAGCGTGGAGAATTTATTCTTACAGACAAAGCAGGCTTTAGTAGTAAAAGTTATGACGGTATGACCAAGAGTCCTGAAGCTCTTATGAACATGTTGGGCAATCGTGGTAAAGAAGCACCAGACGAAAAACGTCAGGCATTTATTCAAAACATGGGCAACGTTTTTAAAGTATTTGAAAGTGCAGTACCAGAAAACTTCCGTGGATATATGTGGGGCGATTTATTATATTATACTACACCACAAGTTGATGATGGTGACTTTGTATTCAAACCACAAATGGTAGTTTATCGTGTAAAAACAGACAGCGATATTGGTAAACGTATTGCACGTAGTACTGCTGGTGTTGTTGTACACTTTTATTTGGATCTTAAAGGTGCAAGACAACGTGCAGATGCCAGTATGCTAAATGAAGGCTCATTATTGGTAATGCCACCAGTAACAGCACAACAGCCGCCTAAAATCGACAAAAGTATTTTTTCACAAGCAGAAAGTTTACTTAACAAGCATGGCGCAAACATAGATAAAATCATTGATCCAAATACACTTACAGCATTAAAACTATCAGATTTATCAAATATTTTTTACACTTATATGAACTTTAAAACTAGAACACGTAGTTTAGACAATCTTGCAAAAGAGTTTGTTGACTGGTTAAGTGGAAGTAAAGTAAGTGGTGTTAAACAAGAACGTATTAAACAACATATTGGCAGTGAAGCAGTTGCATTCCAGGGTATGTGGGATCTAGTAACCGCAATCATGAAAGCAAAAAATGATGTTATCCAACAGCTAGACAGTCAGGATGCTGATGTAGAAGCATACACTGATGGTGAACGTGGTGGCGAAGGTTATGTTATTGGCAACGGTGACGCTAAATTAGTTAACCGCAGTGGCTTTAGTGCCGCAAATTTGAACAAAGTCAAGTAATGGATAAATATTAGTATGGAACCAAAAAAGTATACAGCAACTGAATGGGCAACAATGGAGGGCGGTCACGCTATTACTCCACGTGAAGGAAAATTTAGTTTTGTAAAAGATCTAAATGAAAGCCGAGAGTATCGTACACGGCAGCAAGTACAAAATCATACTGCAAGAGAAATTGCAGATCATGCTTTTGTTGATTTAATGACTCTTTGGATTTTGTATAACGAATATGCGTTCAGTGTTGTTGCTATCAAGTATGCACAGCGTACTATGATGTACAGTAACTTTAAAGGTTACCGTCAAAATGGTACAGACTTGTATATGACACTACATTTACTATCAAGTGGCAGTGCAGACAACTTAACTGGTAGTCGTAGTGATGATGCGTTCTTGGGTAAAGTTAACTTCCCAGAAGTTAAAATTAAATCATTCTTAAACATGATGAAAATGAATCAGTTAACATCAAGTGTTGCTAGAATGACATTACAGGATGCAGAACGCAAATTTCAGATTACTACTAGTGGTTATCGTAGTGCAAGACGTCTTGCACAAGATTGGCCCAAACTTAATGAAACACAGCGAGCACTTGTTGTAACAAGACTACTACAGTTTTACAGAACACATGCCCGTAGAAGTGAATTATTTGGTTTCTTAAAAGACTTAGCTAGAACTAGAAAACTAGAAATACGTAATGCAAACAATGCTGAAAAGCCAAGAAGTGTAACTGCAAAAACCGCGGCGGCTGCCGTTGCTATGGGTGCAGGCGCTTATGCTGGTTATAAAAGTGGAGAAGCATTTGGCCGCTGGCTAGCAAAATAAAAAAGGAGATCGAGATGCCAACTCAAATTCATGGCACTGGAAGACCTGGAGAACATTTAACAGGCGATATTGAATACTTCACCGCTTACACTCTGGTAGATTGTACAGACAGCGGTATCACAGACCCCAATAACCCAGATACCAAGGGTTATAATCAGTCACAAAACTTAAATGTATTGTTGCAATTGACTGGACTACGAGCTCAGCCAATTGTCAGCAGTGTGTTAAAGCGTGAAACTCAGGATATGACAGACTATAGTTTTGGTAGTGGTTTTGCCGGAACACAAACTATTTGGATTGTAAAATTTGCTACTGAATATAAAGGTGCTTGGGCACGGGCAGGTGACGATACATATCATTTAGTACAGGATTGTGATGGTGTAGCAGTAACAACTGGATTGGATGACACTGCAACATTGGCAAGTAATGCCTTTAACACATCTGATCCAGCAAATAAAAATTTATATTTTGTACGTAACGACAATTTATAAGGTAATTTAATTTTAAACTGGTGTATAATAAATAAAAGTATGGAGCATTAAGTGTTCCATACACATTGGCACATAAACTAGGCTCATAAACCAAGGCACAAGACTCACTATTAACGCATCAGTAATAACTGTATGGAAAAGTAGGTAACGAGATAAATGTCCGTATTGGAAAGACAAAACCTAGAAGCTCATGTCGATCTCTGTGAAGAGAGGTATAGAGTTTTGGAAGAAAAAGTAAACCGTATCGGGGATGGTCTTGACCGTCTCAGTAAAGATGTCGCTGAAATGCGAGCTGAAAGTATCAAGCAACACCAGAGTGCTAACAAAATGCTGTTGGCTACTGCTGGCACAATCATCAGTGGACTATTAGGAACTATTGTAGTTGTCCTAGTTGCGTTCATGTAAACTCCTTCATCACCTTAAAAAGATAAATATCTACAAGGAGTTATTTTCTATGCATTTAACAGAATTATTAGACGATCCTGTTGTAGAGGCAAAACTAGTGTGGGCTCGCAAAGGCAAGCAACTTACACGCAAGTTTCGCTGTACAGTGGGTAAACGTGCAGGCCGTGTTGTGAGTAATCCAACACAGTGTAGCGCACCGATTGATCTAAAAAAACGTTTTACATTGAAAAGAACTAAAGCAATTAAAGGTGCCCGAATGGCCCGCAAGGCTAAGAGAACTAAAAAGTTTAATCCAGCCAGCAGAATGGTACAGAAGTTGAATAAGAAATGAAATTATTTGAAGGTTTAGAAAAATACGGACACCAAATGCATCTTGCACTAAGTGCAATGATGAAAGACATGTTTGACATGAACTTAACAGACGACAAGGCAAGAGAAATTATCGATACTCTTGCACTTAGCGATATGCTAAAACTAGACACAGCTATTGACGATAATGATGCTGATACAATCATGGACATGTTGGGTGATTATATAGAAGTTACTGAATATAGTTTACCTAACAGAGGAAACAATCTCAAAAGTCAAGCAAGCCAACGCCCACTGGCACAAAAAACAGGTGGCGGTGGACGTACAACCACTACAACTAAACCAGTTGCTGGCGGTAATAAAGTTGCAACCGGCGGTGTTGCAAGCATTGGTCAAGATGATAAAGAAGATCCTGAAACACCTGATAATGATGCTGAAGCAGAAAAAGAAATTGCAGATAGACAAGCAGAAATTGATGCGCTAAAAAAGAAGGCGGGCTTAAAATGAGAACGTTTACAGTTAGCGGCGGAATTGAGACATTTGTAACACTTCAGGAAGGCAAGTGGTTAGACACACATGCAGAAGATCGTGTATACAAAGCAGACCTCAATGAGCGTGAACGATGGGTTGCCAAACAACTATGTAAAAAAGGTATTTTAAATTTACATGTAAGAGAAGGCAAAACTTTTTATACTAGAAATGTCAACAAGGTGGTGTCATGAAAATCGATAATATACTCGTAGAAAAATTCAATCGTGTAACAGACTTTAGTGCCAAGGACTTGGTAGAAAAAAGCAAGACAAATGCTGAAGTTGCACTTGCATTAGATATAGTTAGAACTCCTACGGGTGTTAAAGCCGGCGATTATGAAATAGTTATTGAAAAATTTAACATAAACGGACTAGAAAAAAATTATTATAATATCGTTGACAACGAATATAACGATGTTTTATACAAAGAAATTGCAATGTTTGAAAGTGCAATTAGTATTTTAAAAAAACTAATTACTCAAAAAAATATAAACAAATGTAACGACATTGCAAAATTAGACGAAGAATACGACCGTAATTTGCTAGAAGCATACGGTTACAAACATAGGCTAAAAAATACAAGTAACATGGTTAAAAGAGATGTTTATGAGGCCAAGTATAGTAATGCTATGGCTAGAGTAAAAGACTCCAAAGCTCGTATATTAAAAACCCTATAAATACAATATAATGAAAACGGAGATCAAAAAATGTTTTTACAAGATTTAGATACACAAGAACAAAAGTTCAGTAAAATCCAAAAGTATCTTGAAGAGAATTACGGATACGAATTGGATATGAGTGCTATGGATGCAGACAAAGTTGCCGGCATCATCAAAAGTACAACAGATAAAATGAAAGTAACTGAGGATGCCAAAGAGTATACTCGTTTACACATGATTGCAGAAGGTCTTAAACTATGGACACCTGCTCCTGTACAAACAGAGTTAACAGCGGTAGTTACTGAAGCTGCAGACGAAGAAGCAGTTGAGCAAGCAAAAGTTATTATTGCGGCACAGGAAATCAATGATACACTACAAAAGATGATCGAAGATACAGCAGAAATGCAAGTACAAGATCTTATTCCACTAGTTGATGCAATGAAAGCAGAGCTAGGTATGGAACAAGCAGAAGCATTTAACAATGCAGTTGATAGCGCACTAGCAGGTCTACTAGACAGCCTCAAGAGTGCAAAAGATGGTGTTGAAAATGCAATTCTAGCGGCACAAGGTCAGGCACCAGCAGCTGATATGGAAATGGGCGGTGGCGACATGGATATGGAAGTAGACATGGACGGCATGGACGCTGATGCACCAGATGATGACAGTTTTACAGGTGACGATGCAGCCGCAGATGCTGATGGTGAGCCAGAAGGCCGTGAACTAAAAGCAGAAAGCACAGACGCATTTGATGCAATGTTGGAAGATTTACAAACTAAAGTAAATGAAAATGGCGAAGTAAGCCGTGGCGATCTAGAGGAAGCACTAGCAAAGTTTCGTGCAGGCAAGTAATGAGATACAAGCAACTATTTGAAGATTATGAATCAGAGTTAAGAAGTGCTATTGTTAGTATCCTAACAGCAATTAATGCTGAGGGTATTGATCAAATTGACACTGACCAGCTAATTATTGATCTCCAAGCACAAGGTTTTAGTGTAACCAAAAACAGTATTTTCAAAACTCTTGAATTACTTCCCATAGTTGCAAATGCTACTAGCCAAACTATTAATATACGCTCTAATGACGTAACCAGATCTGCTGATGCTGAAACACGCAGTAAAGAAGGCAAGCGCCTGGATACGCTAGCACAGAAACATGCTAAAAAGGACCTAGGATTATGACATTTTATTTAAACAGTACAGAAGCAAGAATACACGGCAGAAATAACTTAACTATTTTTGACGAGGTCCACAGCATAATGCGTCAGATAATTGTTGCAAGTGACAATGGTGCATATGATATTACTATAAGCAATACTGGAATGACCAGTGCAACGCCAACAAGTCAGGTTACTGGTACTGTAAGTAATCCTACGGTAATTGTTGGTGATACATTAATTATTGCAGGTGCTACAATTGTATTGGGAACCACAGGCACATCTATAAATGCCATTATTGCAGATATCAATGATGCCGGTGTAACAGGACTGGTTGCCAGTAAAGATGCATCAAACAATCTTGTGCTAAGTTATACACACACTCCAAGCAACTGGAGTTTAACAATTGGTGCAGGAACTGCTAATACAGCATTGGGACTAGCACCAACAACTGTTAGCCCAACTAACCCAGATAGTGTTACATATTATAATGTATGGACTGGCGGAGTTACTAACCGCAAGTATGATGATGAAATGACACAGGTTATCAAATACTTTAAAAACCTGGGCTACAATATCATTCAGCAGAAAAATACACTGACAAATAGTACTTTCCAGTGGGTAATTTATTGGTAATTTTTTACTAGACATTCTGTAATTTAGGTGCTATACTGATAGAATGTTAAAAATTAATAATAGATACCCATACACAGAAATTCAACGTAAACAAATAAATGGCAAGCGTCTGTACGATACAGAGACAGGCGCTCTTCCATCTGTCACAACTATTCTTGACAAAACCAAGCCACGTGAAAAACGTATTGCACTTGCAAACTGGAAAAAGCGTGTGGGTGAAGAACAAGCACAAAAGATTGTTACAGAAGCTGCCAACACTGGTACTTACATGCATGCAATATTAGAGGCATGGGTGCTTAACCAGGAGTACACTGGCGAAAGCACAGCACAAAGTCGGTTAATGGCAGATACCATTAAAAAGAATATAGAACCAGATTTAAACGAAATCTGGGGAAGTGAAGTAAATTTATATTATCCTGGTTTGTATGCTGGTACAACTGACTTGGTTGGCATGTACAAAGGCAAACCCACAATTATGGATTTTAAACAAACCAACAAGCCTAAAAAGCGTGAATGGATTGACGATTATTTTATGCAAGGTGCCGCTTACGGCTTGGCACACAATGCATTATACGAAACTGAAATACAAAACATAGCTATCTTTATGTGTAGTCGTGATTGTGAATGGCAACTGTTTGAAATTGGTCCAGATGAGTTCTCCCACTGGGAAGAAAAATGGGCCAAGCGTGTTGAACAATTCTATGATCAAGGCTAAATATGGATATAGCGAGGATTTAAAAAAATGGCAGATACAAGAATAAGTAAGATTCAAATTCGTAGAGGTAACCTTTCAGACCTTCCTATTTTAAGTGAAGGGGAATTAGGATATGCTCTAGATGTTCAGAGAATTTTTATTGGTAATAGTACACAGACTATTGCAACTGGTGATGGTACAGAAACTACCTTTACTATTCCTACCAGTAGTGCATATCCATTAACAAGTGTGTACAATCCTCGATTCTACATTGACGGTACAGAAGTAAATGCCACTGATTACACAGTAGCAAGTACCAGTATCACGTTTGCTACACCTCCGGCCTCTAACGAAGTTATTACTATGCGTTGGAATAGCGAACTTGTTGTACAGAACAACATCAAAACTCCGCCTACATTTGAACTTGCAGCTAGCGCAACAGCAGGAACCAGCACAGGCTTTAGTTTTAATACCACATTATATGATACTGTATTCATGAACTATAGTATTAAATTGGGTGCAGGATTAGGTGTAAGAGCAGGATCTTTAAGAATAGTAGTTGACGAAACAGCAGGAACATACTATATTGATGATCAGTATAATACGTTAACCAGTACAATGGATATTACTTTTGATGGTAGTGTAACTAATAACGTATTTGAACTAACATACCAAAACAACGAAACTTCAACAGCAACAGTTTATTACACGTTTGAATTGTGGAAAATGTAAACCAACTTAGAACCATGTGGTTTGAGCCCCCTCAGAAGCGATTAGCATACTGGCGGGATTTTAGAAGAAGTCTAAATACAAGTGATATTGAAGATACTTGTACTAGAATTTTTCAGTGGTGGAGGTTCGCTCCGCTACATAATTTAAGTATTGATCCTTATGATGTACGTACATGGCCCAGTGTATGGGAGATGTTACATCAGGGGGATTTTTGTAAATTTAGCACTGCAATTGGCATGAGCTACACATTTTTTTATATTGACGAAAAAATAAAAAATCGTATACTAAGAGTGTATGATCATGAAAATTCAGATATATACATGACAACCCTTATTAACAATAAGTGGTTATTGAACTATAACATAAGCACTGTTGCTGACTGGAGCCAAGTACAAGATAAACTGACTGTACAGGAATCTTGGGCTTGTAAAGACATTGTCGAAGCTACAAAACATCAAGTAGCAGTATAACACAGAGAGATAGGTAAGATTAGATGAGTGATATTCAAGTTATTAAGCGTAATGGCGAAAAAGAAACGCTAGACATTGAAAAACTTCACAAGGTAGTATTTTATGCATGTGAAAATATTAGCGGCGTAAGTCCAAGTGAAGTAGAAATTAAATCACACATTCAATTTTACAACGGTATCAAATCAAGTGACATTCAGGAAACATTAATTAAAAGCGCCGCTGATCTTATTACAGAAGAAACACCAAATTACCAGTGGGTAGCAGGAAGATTAATCAATTATCATCTCCGTAAAATGGTTTACGGAGATTTTAAACCATGGCATATTTTGGACCTTGTAAAAAAGAATGTTGAGGCAGGTTTTTATGATCCTGCATTACTGGAAGATTATACTCCAGAAGAGTGGGATACATTAAACAATTATATTAAACACGCACGTGACGAGGATATCAGCTTTGTAGGCATGGAACAATTCCGTGGCAAATATTTGGTACAAAACCGTGCAACTGGGCAAATTTTTGAAACACCGCAAATGGCATATATGCTAATTGCTGCTACTCTCTTTAGCGATTATCCACGTGACGAGCGCATGAAGTGGGTCAAGGACTACTATGATGCTGTGAGTACTTTTGACATCAGTCTACCTACTCCAGTGATGGCTGGTGTACGTACACCACAACGTCAGTTTAGTAGTTGTGTACTTATTGAAACAGACGACAGTCTAGATAGTATTAATGCAACAAGTAGTGCTATTGTAAAATATGTAAGTCAGAAAGCCGGTATTGGTGTAGGTGCAGGTAGTATCCGTGCCATTGGTAGCCCTATTCGCAAGGGAGATGCTACACACACTGGTGTTATTCCTTTCTATAAAATGTTTCAAGCCGCTGTTAAAAGTTGTAGTCAAGGTGGTGTACGTGGTGGTGCCGCAACATTGTATTATCCAATTTGGCACTTAGAAGTAGAAGACCTGTTGGTACTCAAGAACAACAAAGGCACAGAAGATAACCGTGTACGACACTTGGATTATGGTGTACAATTTAACAAATTAATGTATGAGCGTCTTATTCAGGGCGGAGATATTACACTGTTTAGTCCTAGTGATGTTCCTGGTTTGTATGATGCCTTTTTCGCTGATCAAGAACGTTTTAAAGAGCTATATGAAACAGCCGAGCGTAATACACGCTTACGCAAAAAGACAATACCAGCAGCAGACTTATTCAGTGCGTTTATTGAAGAACGTAAAAACACAGGCCGTGTTTATTTAATGAACGTGGATCATGCAAATGACCACAGTGCATTTGATAAAACAGTTGCACCAGTACATCAGAGTAACTTGTGTTGTGAAATTAATTTGCCCACAAAGCCGTTAAATCAAATTGACGACCCCAATGGAGAAATTAGTTTGTGTACATTAAGTGCCATCAACTGGGGTAATTTACGCACACCAGCAGAGTTTAAACGTCCTTGTGAACTTGCTGTACGAGGCTTAGACGCACTCTTAGACTATCAGAAATACCCAGTGCTAGCTGCTGAGCTGAGCACAATGAAACGCCGTCCAATTGGTATTGGCATTATTAACTTTGCATATTGGTTGGCGAAAAATGATACAACATATCAGAATCCAGATTTAGAACTTATTGATGAATGGGCAGAAGCCTGGAGTTATTACTTGATCAAAGCAAGTGCTGATCTGGCTGCTGAACGAGGTGCATGCCCTGGTACACCTGAAACACTATATGGTCAAGGACTTACTCCTAACCAGACTTACAAAAAGGATGTGGATGAACTCGTAGCACACAAAGAACGTATGCCATGGGACGAGTTACGCAAGCAATTACAAGACACAGGTATCCGTAACAGTACGCTGATGGCTCTGATGCCTGCAGAGACCAGTGCCCAAATCAGTAACAGCACTAATGGAATCGAACCCCCTAGAAGTTTTGTTAGTGTAAAACAAAGTAAGCATGGTGTTTTAAAACAGGTTGTACCAGGGATCCACAGATTGAAAAGCAAGTATGATTTACTGTGGGATCAGAAGAGTCCTGAGGGATATCTTAAAATTATGGCAGTGTTACAAAAATACATTGACCAAGGTATAAGTGTAAATACAACATATAATCCAACATTCTTTGAAGATGAAAAAATCCCAATGAGTGTTATGTTACAGCACCTTATTATGTTCTACAAATATGGTGGCAAACAATTGTATTATTTTAATACTTTTGATGGACAAGGCGAACTTGACATGAATGCAGAAGACAAGACAGAAGAATTAGCGGCAGGTGATATTGATGATGATGCCTGTGATGCTTGTGTTATTTAAGGAGTAGAGATAATGAGCGTATTTAATGCGAAAAAAGAAGGCCATCATACAGAAGCACTGGCGTTTCTGGATCCTGAAGGTGGAGTTGATATTCAGCGTTATGATACATTGAAATACCGTAAGTTTGATCAGTTAACTGACAAACAGTTGGGTTTCTTTTGGCGACCTGAAGAAGTTGATATTCTTCGTGATGCCAAGGATTTTAAAGACTTAAATGAACACGAAAGACACATTTTTACATCAAATTTAAAGAGACAAATTCTACTTGATAGTGTTCAGGGCCGTGCGCCCGCTGAAGCATTTGGTAGTCTTGTGAGTATTCCAGAACTGGAAAACTGGATTATCACTTGGACATTTAGTGAAACAATTCACAGCCGCAGTTACACACATATTATTCGCAACGTTTACAGTGATCCAAGTAAAGTTTTCGACGAAATGATGGATCTGAAAGAGATTGTTGACTGTGCTGACGATATTAGCAAATACTATGATGATCTTATCGAAATGGCTGGTTATTACAATCTGCTAGGAGAAGGTACACATACTGTTAATGGGAAAAAAGTTGTAGTCAACAAATATGAATTAAAAAAAGCATTGTGGAAAACAATCATGAGTGTAAACATCTTGGAAGGTGTACGCTTTTATGTATCGTTTGCATGTAGTTGGGCATTTGCTGAACTTAAAAAGATGGAAGGCAATGCTAAAATTATCAAACTAATTTGTCGTGATGAGAATTTGCACTTGGCAAGTACACAATACATGCTGAAAATTCTTCCAAAAGATGATCCAGATTATGCTAAAATTGCAAAAGAGACTGAACAAGAAATGATTCAGATGTTCGTGGACGCAGTTGACCAAGAAAAAGAATGGGCTAGATACTTGTTTAAAGACGGTTCAATGATTGGCTTAAACGAAAAACTACTGAGCGACTTTGTTGAGTGGATTGCAAACAAGCGTATGACAGCGGTTGGACTAAAGAGCCCTTACAGTGTACCACAAGCTAGCCCACTTCCCTGGACACAAAAATGGATTAGTGGCGCTGATGTTCAAGTTGCACCACAGGAAACAGAGATCAGTTCTTATGTTATCGGAGGTGTCAAGAAAGATGTTGACACAAACACATTTGCAGGATTAAGTTTATGAGTGAAATAATTATATATAGCAAACCAAATTGTCCTTATTGTGTGAGGGCAAAACACTTACTAAGTGCATACGGCTTAAATTTTCAAGAAAAAGTAGTAGGCGTAGACACAACCAGAGAAGAACTTTTAGAAGCCGCTCCAAATGCACGTACTGTACCACAAATTATTATTAATGGTTCGGTAATTGGAGGCTATGAGCAACTAAGTTCATATATTGAAAACACAGGTTTTAACGGAACAGGACACACTTTATAATGTTATTAGATGTAAGAAAACAGGGCGATGTAGTCGCTTTAAAATTAGCCAGTGGCGAAGAAATTATCGGAAGTTTTCAAGAAGACAACGATAAGCATATTGAATTACGTAAACCATTGGCAATGGCGGTAACACCACAAGGCCCTGGACTTGCTCCATGGATTGCAAGTGCTGATATTATGAGTGAAACAAATATCAAATTTAATAAAGCACACGTTGTTACTATGGTAAAAGCACATAAACCAATTGCTGATGTTTATTTACAAGCAACAACTGGAATTGATATGAGCTTGCAAGGAACCGGTGCCAAACTAGCCTGATAAATATGTTTATTAGGAGTTTGTATGATACCAGTACACAGAAATACCGATAGCAGAAATTGTGGTGCAGAAACACAAGTACGAGGACAAAGCAACGTTTTCGTAAACAATCTGTTATGCAGTGTATTGGGAGATCCAAACACACACGGTGGCGGAAGTTTACAGGCTAGTAACAATGACGGAACTGTTTTTGTTAACGGCATTCTGGTAAATTTATTGGGAAGCGATGCAAATAGCGACAGTTTTTGTCCTATCCCTCCACATTGTAATCCAAAAGCCAGTAGTGCAAGTAATAATGTATTTGCTTGTGGTGGTACACCAGGGCCAGGCATTACTAATGAAGAACAAGATCCCACTAGAGAGGATCTATATGGCGATGAATCAGAAACAGCCACAACAACTTCTTCTGCCGACAGCGGTTCTGGTGGTGGCAGTGGTGGCGGAACTAGTCCATCATCAACAACATCATTACCCAACACACAAACACAACAAGCACCAGATGTAAGAGCAAATCAAAATGCTCCAAGTAATATTGTACCTCCAGATGAATTAGCTAATGATGCCGCATTCCAGGCTAAATTAGATGAAATGATAGCAAAGTATCCTGGTTTAACCAGAGAAGAAATTTATCAAATTATACAAGGAGAAAGTGGATTTAACACTACAGCGGTAAACGGTAGTACTGGCGCAACTGGTTTGTTCCAGTTTATGCCTGCCACTGCACGTGAGTTAGGGTACACAACAGAACAAATTCAAAACATGAGTGCCGCTGAACAATTAGAAGTTTACGATCAATATTTAGGTCGTTGGGATTATAACGGCAGTAATCACTTGGGTGTTATGCAAGCAGCGCCTGCATATGCCAGTAGACCAGAAACATATGTAGCATATAGACGTGGCAGTCCAGCATGGTACGCAAACCCAGGCTGGAGACCAGCAGATGGCGGCGATATTACAGTAGGCAGTATCAACGACTATTATAGAGGACAAGCATAATGTCAACAGATTTCCCCAATGGTGTTGCAAGTGTAAATGAATATCTAGATACACGACACCACATTAAAACAGATATTCAAGGACAGGTTGGAGATAGCGCCAAAGTTGTTGTTAAAAGTGAATATGATTTTACGATGCGTGAAATCATTTGTAACTTGTTGGCAGGTCGTGGTTTAAAACTTCCCAATATTCAAGTATGTTTGAGTGTTAACTTAAAAGCAATATTAAACACAGACGGTATTCAACAAGAGCTGTTGGATGCTCTTAATGATCTAGATGAAAAGTTTGACGAGTTTATGGATCATACCAATATTGAACAAGTATTGGGTCGTATCAATAAAGCACTTGCAGAAGTTACCCAGATTGCCAATATGATTAATTTCTGTGCTACACCAGTTGACCCTATTGCTATCCCCAATGTATTAGAACAAACAATGGATAGTTTTTTAGGTGCTGGTAAGTCACTGATTAATGAAATAGGCAATATGGTTCCAGATCAAATTGGTGGATGCCTGGGATTTGACGGACAGGACTTTAATTTAAATCTGTTTAATGGTGGATTGCTTGGCGACTTGAGTGCTGACTGGTTGCGTGTAAAAACCGGACAACTCACACAAAACGAATTAAACGCATTTACTGCAAGAATTAATAAAATTAAAGATGATTTATCCAGTCTTATGGATAGAGAAAACAGTGTTATTGGTACAGAAAACTTGGGCGGCAGCCAGTTTGCAAACGATACAGATGTTG
>Ga0255765_1003324_pt1 | contig 17281 bp, 13 predicted proteins | sample 041ome_8_FD_179965 | JGI IMG/M metagenome (GOLD analysis project Ga0255765, IMG submission 179965) | Coastal salt marsh microbial communities from the Groves Creek Marsh, Skidaway Island, Georgia - 041407BS metaG (version 2) | ecosystem: Environmental > Aquatic > Marine > Intertidal zone > Salt...
CTATACATATTTATGTCTAGGGTTTTGCGCGTCCAGGCGCGCCTACAGAGAGCTCAACCATACCAGAGTATGTCACGTCTAAGCCCTATACATATTTATGTGTAGGGTTTTGCGCGTCCAGGCGCGCCTACAGAGAGCTCAACCATACCAGAGTATGTCACGTCTAAGCCCTATACATATTTATGTCTAGGGTTTTGCGCGCCCCGCCTTTCCCGCGGCGGCGCCCTCTCGCGCGCGCGGTCCGCGCGCGACACTTCCCGCACGTCCTTCCCTCGCACGATGGCGCTCAACAAGGAATTCTACGCCTCCATGTTCGCCGCATCCACGCGCGCGCACACCGCCGCGCCGCCGTCCGCCACGCCGGCGCACGCGCGCCCGTTCGCCGCGCACGCGAAGAAGGAGTTCGATTTGACGAGCTTTTTGAAGGATCTCGCCGCGGTACGCGATGGCGATGCGATTGGCGATTGCGCGTGCGACGTCGTGCGCGCGCGCGCGATGGTGACGCGCGCGGTGCGACGGCGCGGATGGATTGGGTGATTTTTTATGACTGTCATCGCGATGTGCGCGAGGGCGATGGGCGCGCGCGCGCGCGAGGGCGTCGTCGTCGTCGCGCGCGCCGCGATCGCGGGATCGATCGGTGGCCCATCTTGTGGACCGCCGTTGGAGGGGGTGTGTGCCAGGTCACGATTGGTCGATGGTCCCGCCCAGTCGTTGAGATTTGATGACTGACGTTGTGTTGTGCGTGTGTGTATATGTATAGGGTGGTGTTTCTGGTTCGATCGCGAAGACGGCGACGGCGCCGATTGAACGCGTCAAGTTGTTGATTCAAACGCAAGACGCGAATCCGAAGATTATGAGCGGCGAAGTGCCGCGCTATACTGGTATCGTGAACTGCTTCACGCGTGTGACCGCGGAGCAAGGGTTTGCGTCGTTCTGGCGTGGGAACACGGCGAATATTGTTCGTTATTTCCCCACCCAGGCGTTTAACTTTGCGTTCAAGGATACGATTAAGGGGTTGTTCCCGACGTATTCGCCCAAGGACGCGTTTTGGCCGTTTTTCGCCGTCAACATGGCGTCTGGCGGTCTCGCGGGTGCCGGTTCTTTGTTGATTGTGTACCCGCTCGATTTCGCGCGTACGCGTTTGGCGGCTGATGTCGGTACGGCGAAGACTCGTGAATTCACTGGTTTGGTGGATTGCTTGACCAAGATTGCCAAGCGCGCCGGTCCGATGGCGCTCTACCAAGGTTTCGGCGTCTCCGTGCAAGGTATCGTCGTCTACCGCGGTTCGTACTTTGGTTTGTACGACACTGGTAAGGGGGCGTTGCTCACCAAGGACTCTTCTTTCATTTTCAAGTTTGTCGTCGCCCAAGTGGCCACCAACGCCGCGGGTGTGCTCTCTTATCCTTTCGACACCGTCCGTCGTCGTTTGATGATGAACTCTGGCCAAGGCAAGAAGTTGTACAACGGCACGATCGACGCCTTTGCGAAGATTTACGCCCAAGAAGGTATGGGTGCGTTCTTCAAGGGTGCCTTTTCTAACGTTCTTCGTGGCGTTGGCGGTGCGCTTGTGCTTGTCATGTACGATGAAATTAAGGCTGTGATCAACCCGGAATAAGCATCTGAGCGACGCGGCGATGGATCGAAAACGACTCTAGTATTCTACTAGCCGCGGCGGCGCGAGCCGTGACCGAATGAACGAAATGATGCTGGGCTATGTAATTACCACATACAATTTAGACACGCTAAATTTAGACACACACAATCGCACTGTACAACAAGCGGTATACAAATACAAGGCGTAGAAAGTCGCTCTAGAAAAAGTCAGCCATGACATCTTCAGGGGTGTTTTCGATGCCGCGCCTCTTTGCCATCATCCGACACACCTCGCCGATTGAAATCGGCTCGTTTGAAATATACATGACATCGGTGTGATGATACTTGGAGCCGCCCATGTCGCACACGAACATCCACGTGGGCTTGCCTTCGGGCGTGAATGACGCGTCGGCGCGGAGCGCGACACCGACCCCGTACAGGCGCTCCTCGCTGAAAGATTTCCTTCTCGGAAGCCTAATTCGTACCAAAGTATTCGTCAACTCAATGGACTGACTTTGATTGTTATCTCTAGGCTCGCCCAGGTGCGCGAGTAGCGACTTACGCGTCGCGCGCTTACTCTCCAAGCGCGTTCGAATCGCCTCGAGCGCCTCTGGCGAATACGCGCGCGTCACCTCACGAATCGCCTCCTCTTCCAACGACGAGTTTGGCGACTTCCTACCGTGCACGGGCGTTGGCGTGGAAGACTCCATCCCCCAATGCCCGAGCGCGCTCATCGCGCGCCCGTGTTCGAGCTGTAAATTCAAAATCCTCGCCGCCTCCACAACCACCGCCGGCGTCTCGTGCCGAATCGCCACCTCCCCCCGCGCCACGTCCACATCCATCATCACCCCAAGCCTATCCCTCAAATACCGTATCATCTCTTCCCCAGCACCACTCAACGCCTGCATCGCCGACCCTCCTCGCGCGCGCACCACGCACTCGCGCGCGTCCCGCCACTCCCCGAGCGCTCGAGGCGCGCACGATTCAAAAAACCTCACGCGCGCCCGCGCTCCCCCGGTCGTCTCCGCGCTCGTCTCCAGCGTCGGCAACACCAACCCCCCATCGTCTCTCGCGCGCATACGACGACGACGACGACGCGCGAGCCCCGCCTCGACGTCGTCGTCGGCACTCGCGATGGTGACGCCATCATCGTCAGCCTCCTCCTCGTCGTCGTCTGCGCCTCGCATGCGCGCGCGCCCGTCGCCTAACGCGTGCGCCACGGTCATCGCCTCCGCCTCCGCCTCGCGCCCACCACGCGCGTCGTCGCGCGACGACGTCGCGTGTCGTCGCGTGTCGTCGAATGCCGTCCACCGTCGTCGAGTTCCGTCGAGTTCCGAACGAACGAATCGCCGCGTCGATCGACATCGACATCGACATCGATCGATCTCGCGCATCGATCGCGCGAACGATCGATCGACATCGCGCATCGATCGCGACGAGGACGCACACCGATGCGGCGGTCCGGTCGTGCGCCCACGCGTGTGTCTTCGCGCGTGTCTTCGATCGATCGTTTTCGCGCGATCGATCGACATCGCGATTCGATCGTTTTCGCGATCGATCGACATCGCGCATCGATCGAATCGATGGACATCACGATCGCGCGCACGATGGTGGCGCCCATCGATGCGCGCGCGGCATTGCGTGACGACGACGATGGGACGTCGTCGCGGCGGCGGTCGTCGCGCGGTGGTGGCGTGCGCGTGCGCGTGCGCGTGCGTCGCGCTCGCGCCGGCGGCGTCGGTGCCGGCGTCGCGCGCGGTGGCGGTGGCGTCGTCGTCGTCGTGGGCGTCGTGCGTCGACGATGGGGCGCGGGGTACGACGACGACGACGACGTGGGCGTCGTGGGCACCGAGCGGCGGTGCGCGCGTGGCGCGCGCGTACGATGACGATGACGATGACGATGACGACGATGACGGTGCGTTGTTTGACGCGGCGTTATTCGCCGATGCGTTCGCGGAGGAGGAGGAGGACGAGGACGAGGACGATGGGGCGCGGGCCGTTGAAACGGCGGATGCCACGAGGACGCCTCCGCCTCCTCCTCGCGCGACGTCGTTGGCGACGGGCGCGGCGCGTGCGAGGGATGATGATGATGATGATGACGCTGTCTCGATGCGCGTCGGTGAGACGGAGGAGGATGCGGGCGCGGATGCGGAGACGGCGGCGGTGTTGGCGAGCTTGGTCGAGCTCGGGGGGGCGGAGGCGCGCGCGTTGTTCGACGAGGCGGCGAGTAAGTTTGGGATTGATTTCGATGCGGATGATGACGATGACGACGAGGATGAGGAAGAGGAGGAAGAAGAAATGTATCTCCCGCCACCGGCGTCGTCGTCGTCATCGGTCGCAAAAACGCTGGTGAGCGAGCGGGAGGCGGAGGCGGAGGCGTCGGGCGCGGCGGATGTCGACGACGTCTCGAGCGAGCTGCTCGCGGTGGAGTACCGCGAAGAGGAGGATGATAGCGAAGACGAGGCTGCGATTGAGGCTCGGAAGAAATTATTGTTGGAATTAGGGGTTAACATAGACGAAGAGCCGCCGCGTCCCGCGGTGGTTGAGCCAGAGCCGGAACCGGCGCCAAAGCCAGAGCCAAAGCCAACGCCAGAGGTGACCACGTTGCCGCGCGAGCGACGACGCTCGCTCTTAGGAATGATTGATATCAACTCCGCGATGTGGCTCGGGTGGAATAGCTTACCGGCACACTTGCAGCAACGCGTTTCCGTGACGCCACCGTCGCTAGATACGGGTGATTCGCGCGTCGTTCGCGTCGGCGGCTATTGGCGCGCGGCGTCGGCGAATAATCGACGTCGTCGGCAGAGTAAATCGCGCAACGGGTTTCCACTTCGTCGTGGACAGAAGGACGAAGTCGTACAAGAGTGCAATCAACGATATAACGTGGTGAGCGTGCAGTGTTTTGGTGAAAATTCAAACCACGTCGCCGTCACCGTCAAGGGTGCGCACTCGTTGTACCCGGGCGACTTCATCACGTTTGAGCGCTTGGGCGCGGACGACTCATCGCTCATCTCCAAGATGAATCGTCAGCATCGCGTGTACGCCATCCCCGCATCACTTGGCACCGACCAGAGCGCGATTAACTGGCAGGAAGTGTGGAAAACATCACCTTTCCTCGACGGAGAGCATTCAGTCTTCGCGGTGACCTTTGACGTCGCTCCGGGCGCGGCGTGCGACGTCTACCCAAATCCCGGCGCCATCGTGCGTCGCAGCGCCAACGCGCGTTTGCCGTTCTGCGAAGCAATCTAATTGTATGTAAAATTACACAAGCCAATAGCACGAATGCACGAATACTACACCACCGCGTTCGCGTCCCGGCGCGTCAACTCACGAAACCGACGCCGAGCTCCACGAACGACTCCCCGCTCACCACGAGTTTCCCCGCGTCTTGCAGCGCCCGCATCTGCGGCCTAAATTTCCGAAACGCCTCGCTCGACTTATGCGGACCGAGATAATCCTCCTTGGTTCGATACCGCTCGTAAATCGAATACTTTAACGGCTCGGCGTCGCTCTGCGCGATTTCATAGTGCAACAAGAATGGCTCTCTCGCGCGACACCAATCCGCCGCCTCGCCCCACGCGCGAACCAACGCGCGCGCGTCCGCGGCATCCACGAACGTCAAATCCACGCGCAGCACGAACGCGCCCGCGCCGTTCCTCACGCGCGGTGACGCGCCCGAGCGCGCATTTGAGCCCGCGCCGCTCCACGCCTCTCGAGCGCCGAGCGCGCACGCGAGCAACCACCCGAGCGCGGCGCCGAGCGCGGATCCGCGGCGATAGTGATGCGACGACGATGACGGCGAGCCGTCGCGTGCGCGCGGCGCCATGAACCAGTCGCGACGACGACGACGACGACGACGACGACGGCGGCGTGTTGTGACGACGAGTCAAAAAAAGTGGATAAAGTGCGCGCGACCCTCACTCGCTGACGCGACCGCCCGACGACGGCACCCGACGATTCGTCCGCGCGCGCGCACGCACGCACGTACGCACACGCGTGTTCTACCCTCGTCATGGCGATGTCGCGCGAGATGACGCACGACGCCGCAGATGCGTCGCGCGATGCGCCGCGATCCGCCGCCAGAGTTCCGCCCTCGTCGGCGTCGCCGGCGCTCGCGCCCGCGCCGTTCGCCGCGTCGTCGGTGTTCGAGCACGCGAGAGCGCTTGTTGAGAGTTCGCGCGCGGCTGCCGCGGGTGGCGGCGCGGGTATCATCGCGCGTACGGCGAGCGCGCCGTTGGATCGCATCAAGCTATTGTTTCAAGTGCAAGCGATGGCGTCGAGCGGGACTTCGGCGACGGCGTATACAGGCGTCGGTCAGGCGTTTCGGAAGATTTATGCCGAGGAAGGGTTCTTGAGCTTTTGGAAAGGCAACGGGGTGAATGTGATTCGAGTAGCGCCGTATGCGGCGGCGCAGTTGTCGTCGAATGATTATTACAAGAGCTTGCTCGCGGATGAGCACGGGAAATTGACGGTGGCGCAGCGGTTGATTGCTGGCGCGTGCGCAGGGATGACTGGAACTGCGATTACGCATCCGCTTGATACCGTTAGGTTGCGATTGGCGCTACCAAATCATGGATATAAGGGCATGACGCATTGCTTTGCGACGGTGCTTCGTACGGAGGGCGTGGGCGCGTTGTATAAAGGGTTGATTCCGACGCTCGCGGGCATCGCGCCATACGCGGCGACGAATTTCGCCACGTATGATCTCGCCAAGCGCACGTACAAGGATATTACTGGAAAGGATAACACCGCTGTATCGAACCTATTCGTAGGTGGCGTGTCTGGGACTTTTAGCGCGACGTTGTGCTATCCTCTGGACACCATTCGCCGCCGCATGCAAATGAAGGGCAAGACGTACTCGAGCATGTGGGACGCCGTGCGTACGATTTCGCAAACGGAAGGCTTTCAAGGATTCTTTCGCGGTTGGACCGCAAATACGCTGAAAGTTGTGCCGCAGAACAGCATTCGTTTTGTGAGCTATGAAATCTTATTGAGCTTGTTGTTTAGCGAAGATGAAATCGCGGCGCGTAAAAAGAAGGCGTAACGCAACGTTGTCACCGTCCCCCTATATAGAGCGAAGAGTATTCATGCATCGATTCTTAGTTGATTTATGTTCGTCATAATGGGTCTGAACTAGCGCACAGGCTTGCGACCGTTTGTATTTTATATTCATTCTTTTGATTTATTACATCTCGCTGGCGTGCTTCATTTTGTACATTTCGTCTCATTTACTTCCAATTCTCCACAACCTCGACGCGAGGCATGCTAAGTCGCACGTCGGTGTATCCCTCGTGCGATGGCTTCGCGTAATCTACGTTCCAGAACTCAGCCTCGTGCCTAAACGGGTTGAACGCCATGATGGATTCGCTGCGAAAGATGTCGGTGCCATCCGTCGTCCTCGTTAGCTTGACGTCGTATCGGCTCAAATGGCTCACCTTGGGCAACAGACGAATTGCGTGCTCGACAGAATGCGCCGTATCCCAGTCGTCATGGAGCGCCGCGAGATGATGCTCGCATACAAACGCAGATCGACACAAGCGGCAACAAAACATGGTGGTGGACGACGACCACGCCTCGCATCCCGAGACGCGACACCTCTGCACGCACGGGAACACGTCCGTCTTCATCAACTCGTGCTTGGCGCGTTTACTCTTGCTCAGCCGGTGTTTGCGACGCTTCCAAATGCTTAATTCGTGCGTAGAATCGCTCCAATTAGGCAGTGTGATTGTCTTTACGAGATTGAAACGTTTCGACAGTCGACGTAAAAACCGCGAGCCGGCGGTGCTTCCTTGCCATTCGCCCACGACGGCGATGGAGTCAACTTTGGAATCACGCAGATGCTCAATCGCCACATCACCATCGCGTGGTTCGCAGCAAAAGAGCATTCCACTCACATTCACAACAGCATCGTCGTCGATAGTGTTTTCTGGTTCATTGCAATCCGGCGTCACGTTCGACTCATCGAAGACTCTGACGCCGCATCGACGCAACACGTCGGTCCAATACGGCGCCCTTCGCGCGCCCGCTTCTCGCCATCCTTCGCTCGGTGCGGCATCTTTCAACGCCAGTATAGCTTCAAAGCTTGGCACCGCAGGGGCGTAGATCTGTGTGGTCCATTGTCGGCATCCCGTGCGCCATCTTCCTATGGACGCTGGGCACGGCGCGGGCGGCAGCGCCTCTGGTACACATCCTTCGCGCGACGCCGCGTGACTAAATTCAGTGCGCTTGTGATGCGCCACCGCGATTGCGTCTGCGTATTGGCGCATCAACGCATCGTATCGCGGCGTTATGGCGTGTTCGGGTCCATCTTTCGCCATGATCAGCACGCCCTCAATCGTTTGCATCAACGTCACGTGTAACAACGGGTTTGGATCTTCGGAAACGAGCCGCGCGCGCTCTCGAATATCTAACGACCCGCGATATTGCTCCAACAGACGCTGATAGTAGAACGCAATTTCATCCGGTAGTGCGTGCCCTTCCATGTAAGGCATGACGTAATTCTCAATCGCGGTGACCATCTCGTTGGCAAACGTAAAGTCGTACGCCGAAGTCACGACGGTGAGGTACTCTTGGAACGTTGGACCTTGAACGCACAAATCGCACGTCTCGAAAAAGTGTGCTACAGCTCCAGCGACGATGTCCACTTCTGCACCCATGGCAAGGGCGGTGGCGGCTGGAATTTGCTCTAAGAGCGGCTTCACGCGGCATTGTTGAGCCGCAGAGTCCACTGACTCTCGTCGCTGACGTTTTGCCGCCGCGCCCGCGTCATTTGTTTGCTCTGACACTTGCGATCCTTGCGAAGACGCCGTTTCTCGCACGTTATCACTCGCATTATTCAATGATCCTCTCATCGTATCACCACACACCTTCGACATGGTCATATCTTGATGATCAGCCTTCGCATACGGCACATCAAACAACTCGTCGCTAAAATGTGGATTTCGCTGCCACTCATAGTCGACGTCCCACGGACACGTCGCGGCGCCGTCGTAAAACTCCCGTCGAATATCGCCCTCAAAATCACACATTACATGCATCATACCATCAAACGCCTTAATCAACTCCCTCAACGACGCGTACGAATCCTTTCCCAAAGCGCTGACTTTCGAATTCCGCAACCGAAACTTCAACTCCTTTGTCTTTCGGTACACCTCTCGAAAGCACTCAAACGCCCAACGTTGATGTCTATACACCGTCGCACTCACTCGTAGCGCAACCAGCGCGCTCACCATGGCATTCAAATGTATCGCCACATGATCTCGTAGATTCAATCGCGCGTGTACGCGTCGTCCGCCGTTCATTCGTTCACGCTTTTCGCGCTCGAGCACATCCTTGGCCGTCTCGCGCTTTGAAATCATCAATCCACACGCCTTCATCGCGCGCACAACGCCCGGCGAGCTCAAATCGAACCACGACCGATCGGGGATCATGAATTTTGCATTCGTCCCGGCGACGATGTGCTCGTATCCGGGCGGCACGATCGTCGTCGTCGCGAAACGATGCGCAGACGCGCCGCGATGCGCATCGTCTGTGCTTATAAAGCGCCAACCGTGCGCGACGAACGGGGCGAAGAAACTCGCGGGCGTGGGTGCACGCGTAGGCGAATTCGAATTCGTCGACGCGATATTGTCGACGCCACCTCGCGCGCCAAGCGTCGGGCGCTCCATGCGCCGCTGTGTGGCGCGTGGTGCCTGGGCGAGCGGTTGGCGCCAAAATTTGAAAATGTTTAAATTTCCGCCTGACCGCGCGGTTTTCTCCAGGAAGTGGCGTGCGTGCAACTAGATTTTTTATGGTACACTGTGCTAAAGACATTCTAATAACCGGAAATTCGAGACGAGGCGCGAGTTCCACGCGTCACGGCGCTCCGGAGCGCGGCTTTGTTCATTCTTCGACGCTAGGCTGAGGTGGTTACGCTCCGGCGCGCACGAGCTCGACGACGCCCATGGAATTCTCTACCGTTCCGAACGCTCGCGGCGGCCAGACGCGCACCCATGCGCGACCTAAAATCATATCCTCTGGCACGGGCCCGTAGTCGCGGCTATCGGTGCTGTTTAATGGGTTATCGCCTTGGAGCCACACGCTTCCCGGCGGCACCGACACCCGACGCGTTCTCAACTTAAAGTTTCTCCCATATGAGTACGGCACGTCGATGACGTCCCCGCCTAAACCTACCGCGCGCTTAAACACCAACTGCGTCGGGTTCGTCGGCGAGGTCGCGAGCACGACGTCACCTCTGCGCGGCGTTCGACCCTTCACCGCGCTCAACCGCTCCACGAGCACGACGTCGCCGCTCGGATTAAACGTCGGCATCATGCTCGGACCAACGCACAGAGTCAAGTCCACGACGTGCGTCTTAATCGCCGTCATCCAAATCACCACTCGCGCCATCTGCGCACGCGCGCATTCATTCGTACACCAGTCAGTCGTCCGCGCGAACACACACTCGCGCTGTCGCTGTCGCGCATGAGAACGCCTCATCGACGCACCTCCGCCGCGTGTCGGCGCACATCGCCGAACGCCCGTCGCCAAACCATCGCCCTCGTGCACGACGATGCCTTCGCGCGCGCGTCCGCCGCTCGCCCTCGCGCGTCGTCGCGAAATGCCGCGTAGCTCGAACGCGTGACGTGGACAACAACCCCAGACCGGGCGGCGATCGCTCGCCACTGTACGACGCTCGCGCGCCACGAGCCCACGATCCTTTTCGCGGTCGACGAGTGCGAGCACGCGCGCGTCGTCCATGGCGCGCGCGGCGATGACGACGATGACGACGACGGCGCCACGCGCGAGGCGTGAAAGCGGAAGTGGATATACATCATCGTTCGCGCGAGCTCCGGCGGTAAAGGCGGCGACGGTGGCGCCGATGGCGGGCGCGAACGCGCGTGAACGCGACGATGTGAACGCTCGAACTCGTGTGTGTGCGCGCGCGATGGAGTTCCACGAGGCGTCGCGCGTGCTCGGGGACTTGGCCGTGGGCGTAGGGCTGCCGTGCACGGTGCAAAACTGCGGGGACGCAATCTATCGCTCGACGCTCGATGCGGAATTGCGACGGGAAATTACACCGCTTCTGACGCCGGCTGGAGGGGCGATTTTAGCGGCGTTGGCGACGTATGGGTTGATCACGCCGGGCGTGGTGCCGGGATTTTTAGATTATTTTGTCATTCGTCCGCTTTCGGGGACGCTTCGCAAGTCGTATTCGTTGGATGACTTTGTGCTGGGGAAGAAACTCGGTGAGGGTGGATTTGGGGTGGTGTACTACGCCGAGGGCGTGAATGATGGCAAATCTTACGTGCTGAAGCGATGCAGTGATTATGGTGAGGCGGAGATGTGGATGAATGAACGAGTGCAAATCGCGTGCGCGGGGGCGTGCGCAGATTTTGTCACGTCGTTCGCCGGACCGCCGGTGAAAAGAGGTGAGGACGACTCACTTTGGCTGGTGTGGAAGTATGAAGGGTCATCGACATTGTTTGAGTTGATGAAGGACAAGAGTTTTCCATACAATGTGGAGCCGTATCTGTTTCCAGGGGGTGAAGTTCCGGGAGACTTGCCACCGGGGACGCGCCGTACGGCGATGATTATCGGGAAAGTTTTGGATCAAATTCTTGACTCGTTGGCGCGTATTCATAACACTGGTATCGTCCATCGCGACGTCAAGCCAGAGAACATTTTGTTTGATGAAAGTTCGGGGAAGTTCCGCTTAATCGACCTCGGGGCGGCGGCAGATTTGAGATATGGCGAGAATTATTCGCCCAAAGATTTCATTTTTGACCCGCGCTTCAAGGCGCCTGAAGAGTACATCATGAGTAGACAGACCCCGGAGGCGCCCGTGCTTCCCGTAGCACTCGCGCTGTCGCCCGTTCTGTGGCAGCTTAACCTCCCCGATCGGTTTGACATGTATAGCACGGGGGTGATGTTGCTCCAAATGTGCATCCCAGGGCTTCGTGGCGACAATGAATTGATCAAGTTTCGCCGTGCGCTCGAAGAAAACGATAACGACTTGACGGCTTGGAGAAATAGCCTTCCACCGCGTCAAGCGGCAAAATTTGCCGATGGATTTGCCGTTCTCGATTTGGACGACCGTGCGGGTTGGCGCTTGGTTAAGCAGCTCATGGCGACGCAAGGGAGCGCGCGGCCTGGCGCACTCGGCGCTCGCGGCTCGCGATTCGTGCAAGGCAGAAGCGGCTTCTTGGATGTTGCCGAGAAGTTGTTCCCCCTTCCTGAAGAAGGCGAGCAAGGCGAGAATGATGGGTTTGGTAAATGGTTACTCTTCCGCGTTGCTCGAAGCGGCACGCGAAAAGAGGGCGGTTTCACCGAGGCGCAGCTTCGCGAGTTTGAGGAAGAGGGTGATATTAAAGAAGAAGGCGATGGCCGAAAGTATCTCGGCATGGTCGCCACGGAAACTTTGGCAAGCTATGGCGTGGACAAGGTTGAGCGTACAATTGACCGCAAGGGTACAAAACAGAAAAAAACAGGCGGCTTCAACTTTGGAGATTTAGCGGACAAGTTCTCTAGCGTGTTGAACTCGGATGACGAGTAAGCACGACACAACATTATATCTATTTTTATTGACAAACACTTATTGAAAATACGTTTTATTTTACATCGGCGTCTTCTTTTGAAGTGTGATGAACAAGCGGTCGTCGTCGTCGTTATCGAACGGCTGACCGTCGCCAAACAACCCAGACTCCTCACAACATTCATAAAACGTCGCGAGTTGCCCCCAGTCCCCGCGATCCTCAAATCCAATCACAATCGCGGTGTTCTCGTCCGCGAGCGCCGCCATGGTATCCCCGAGCGCGCGCATCGTCGTCTTGTTCTGTGAATACATGATATCGCTACCGATGATCATGTGCGGCTTCTCCGCGAGCGATTCCACGAACGCTACAACCTCATTCCAATCCCCAAACGGCGCGTTCACGTCATCATCGCTATCATCGCTATCCGCAACGCGTTCAATGCCTGGTTTAATCGCCCATCCAAGCCTTCTCGCCTCGGCATTCGTCATTCCGCTCGCCTCGACGTTTGCCGCCAACAACTCCATGGTTTCATCCGTCAGCGTCACCTTTTTCGCCCCCAGCGCAGCGACGACGATGCCAAACAACCCCGCCCCAGCACCAATCTCCAACACGCTCGTGTGCTCGGTGACCACGCCGCGTCGGGCTAGATCGCAAATCTCCGCCCTCGACAACGTCGTCGTCCTCTCGCTCGCCGACGCAGCCGTCGCGTGCTCCGCCTCCACGCGCTCCAACGTCTTCGCGCACACGTACCTCGCCGTGACGTACGCCATGGGCCAAATCACGCTCGACGTATCTCCACAAAACTTATCGCTTTGCGACCCGCGCTGGGCGATCGTCACGCAATCGCTCACTTGCGCTTCATCATCCCCGCGCTGGCGCCGCACCACTTCGAGCGCGCGATGGGTAAACGTCACCACCGCCGCGCGCTGGTCCACGCCGTGAATGCGCGCCCAGTCCGCATCGGTCTCTCGCGTGTCATTCGCCGACGCCATGCCGCGCGACGATCGATTGCGCGCGTTGATCGCCGACGAATGGCGTCGTTGTGTGCGCGTCAGCTACCTTGGTGTCAGTGTGCGGCTCATCATTCGTCTCAGTCATGTCGTCGATGAGCGCCAAACTCGCCGCTAAGCACGCCAAGACGCTGCCGCCTTCCGAGCTCTCGCGCGTGCTCCGCGGCGCGTACGACGCGATCGATGGGGACGATCCGCAGACGTGCGCGCGCATCGCAACGACGGCGCTGAAAAAGTACCCTCGGTTACAAATCGCGCGCGTGCTCCGCGCCCTCGCGCGCGTGCGCATGGGCGTTGACGACTACGACGAAGCCTTTGATGAGGTGTGCGCCGTTCGCGATGAGGGCGTGGTGGATGGAAGCGTCTTGCGCGCGGTGTTGATGTTTTTCAGGGAAGTGGACGCGCCCGAGGAGGCGCGCGAGACGCTCGAGCTCGTGACGACGTCCAATCCGACGAATATAGACGGGTTACAGAGCCTATTCATGGAGTACGTGCGAGAACGTATGTTTCGGGACGCACAGGTGTGCGCGATGAAGATGTATAAGACGACGCAGGATGCGAGACATGTGCTTTGGGCGACGACGTGCATGCTGTCGCAAGGCGAAGACGAAGGCGCGGATATCGACGAAGATGTGTTCGCCGATCGCTTACAAAAGGCACCAAAGATGTCGTCGGAGTCATTATTGGCACTCGCTAAAGGTATGCTCGGAAAATTGTGCGAGAAAGGGGAGATTAAGGAGTATGATGCGCTGGCATTGTACGCTCGGACGTTGGCGACGTCGGGCGAGCGGGACAAAGCGTACGACGTCGTGGCGTCCACGTTGGGCGATACGTGCATTTCGATGCCGATTGAGCGCGAGCGCATGCGAGCACAATATGCTCTGGCGTGTGGGAAACGCGCTGAGGCGCGCGCGCACCATGAAAAGGTGTTGGAGATGGCGCCAGATGATTGGGATTCTATGAACGCTGCGTTGGATTTACTCGCCGAAGACGAAGACGCCGGAGCGCTGGCGAAATTGTGCAAGGATATGCAAGTTTTAGGTTTAGGAGCGACGGATGGCACGGATATTGATAGCATGGAGACATTGTCGCGCGTACCTGTGGTACGCGTGCCACAAAAGACGATGAATGCGGCGAAAGCGACGGGGTTCGTGGAATCGCTCGTCGCCAAAGTCGAAGAAGGCGGCGGCGAACGTGTCGTCGGTCGCGGCGCGTATCTCCTCCGAGTCGAGCTAAAATATAGACTTTTAGACGACGCCGACGAGGTTAGCGCCATGGCATTCGCGGAATCTATCGCGGCGTACCATGAACGATTCGGATCGTGGAATAGCTGCGCGCAAGATTTACGTCGCTACGCTTCGGCGCTCGGCGGCGGAACGCTCGAACGCGCTCGATCCTGGCTCGTCGACGAGCTCCACGCTCGCGCCGGGGCGTGCGCAGACGCCGTGCGAACCGCAGACGACGAATCGGAAAAGCTCAAACTGTTACGCTGCGAAACATCGGCGCTTATAATTTGTGCCGACGCGAACGAGTACGGCGCGTCGTGGAGCAACACGAATGCACGCCGGGACGTTCCCGTCGGCCGCGGCCGCGACGTCGCGCGCTCAATGATGGCTTCGTATCACACATACAGACCTCAGCTCACGCGCACAGATCCTCGGGAATATTTACCGATTGATATCTTCCCCTACTTGGCGTCTCGGGCGTTAGTTGCCGAAGGCGCGGCGAGCAAAGCCGCGGGCGACGACGAGGCGTGCGTCGAAGCGCTCGTCTCCGCCGCGGCTTTGCTCGAGATTGGTTTGAAACACAGCCCACACAACGCATCGATGTTGTTCGATCTAGCCGCGTTGTACATGCTTCTCGGGGCGTCGAATAAAACCTTGCTCATCTTGCGCAAGCTTGACGTCAAGCACATTCAAATGTCGACGTTGATGCAGCACTTTCTTCCGGCGTGGGTCGGCGGCGCCTCCGAAGCTGAAGTGAACAATGTACACACGCGACTCGAATACCTCGAACGTGAAATCGAGAACGACATCGATAAGAGTATCGTTGCCGCATTCATCAATGGCAAGTACACCAAGTGTCTGGAGTTTACAAAGTTTCGCCGCACGCTCAGCTCGGCGCACTCGCTCGCGAGCGCCTCGACGCAGAACGCGTGGGCGGCGTTCGCCAATCTCTTGGCGCGAGACCCGAATACCACGCGCGGGCATCCACTCAGCCCAGAGACGTCAACAATGTCAAAAACGGTATTGATGGGGTGTCTGCATTCGCTCGATCTATCCCAACGTAATTTTCGTCACGGCAGGGCGCGCGATGACGACGGGTGGACGTACGTGGACGATTTGAAGACAAACCCGAGCTGGTTGTCGCCCTTCGTCGGCGACCCGGCGCTCGCGGCGTGCGATTGGTGGGCGTCTCCGATCGAACGCGACGTGGTCGACCCAACATATGAATGGTTTTATGCCGGCGCGCGTGATACGCTGCGTCGACGGGTGTTGCTCGCGCGCTCGATGAAGGCGCGAAACGACGATTCGAGCGCCGAGCTCGACGCCGCTCGGGACGCGCGCGAGAAACTTTTAGCCGCACACTCCACGCACGATGAACGCAGTGAGCAATCGCGCCATGCGCGGGCGTTAGACTTTGCATTGATTGACGATGTAACGTCGTCGTCGACGACGACATCGACGACGTTAAGCGTCGAGGATGCGTTTGAGCAGACGTGCAGAGCGCCCATCGCCGCGCTCGGCGAACCGACGCCGCTCGGCGTCCTGGCTCAAGGCGTCGTCTCAGCGGCGTTCCACGCGAGCTCTTATGCCCAGTACATACGTATGGCGCGGCACATGAAAAATGCATCTTCACGCCTCGACGCCAAGGTGACGACCGCGGCCGGCGAACTCGCAGTCGCCGCCAAGGCGAGCCAAAAAGCGTGCGAGAAATGGCTCCGCGCGCCGCGCGAGTCGAGCGACGCGGTCGCGTCGTGGTACGCCGCGAACGGCGCACCCATCGATGACGACGCGCGCGAGGCGATAGGAGACGTCATGCGCGAGACGTATAAATCACTCATCAGCACGCTCTCGCGTATTCACGATCGTTTAGCGCCGATCGCGAGCGACGCCTAGTCGTCTGCGCGCCTTTAAAAACGCGACCCGACGCGTCTTCGTTTCTTCTTCTGTATTACACCCCGTCGACACACGACGACGACGAGAGAACTAGCTATAATTTGCTAAAACCACTAACGATACACTAGAACATCACTTTGCCGACGACGAATCATCCTTCGCATCGCCATCGCCCACGCTCTTCTGCGTCCCAGCCGCGCGTTCCGCCTCCGCCTTGGCGTGCGCCTCCGTCGTCTCCACCCCGTACTCCGCGTCCAAACTCTCCTTTGCCCGAAACACCTTGCTCTGTAAATAAAACGTCCCCTGCTTCGCATTCGACTCGAACAACTTCTCATACCTCGCGTACACCTCGGCGTACGTCGCGCTCGCATCCACCCCGAGCACCGCGCGCGCCTCCTCCGACGTCATGACCTTCTTCCCAAACATCCCCCCAGCGGCGCCGCCACCCCCTTGCGCCGCCCCTTGCGCCGCCTCTTGCGCCACCCCCGTGCGTTGCGCGTTCACAATCGCTTGCCTATACGCCTGCGACGCCGCGCGCACGAGCGCGGACCCACCCGCGACGAGTAAATTCGCCAAGATTCGCGACGCCATGGTAGCCACGACGCGTAAAGCACGCACGCACCCGCGAGTGGCGTGCCGCCCGCGCGCGACGCCGCGATCGATCGACCCTCGTCGCGATCGATGGACGCCATCGATCGATGGACGCCATCGATGGCATATCGATCGCGCGTTCGCGATCGCCCTTCGCATATACCCACCCCATACGTCGATCGCGTTCGCGTTCGCGTTCGCGTTCGGTTTCGGTTTCGGTTTCGGTTTCGGTTTCGCGTTCGGTTTCGGTTTCGGTTTCGGTTTCGGTTTCGGTTTCGCGTTCGCTTTCGCTTTCGGTTTCGGTTTCGGTTTCGCGTTCGCTTTCGGTTTCGCGTTCGCGTTCGGTTTCGCGTTCGGTTTCGCTTTCGGTTTCGCGTTCGCTTTCGGTTGTCCACATCGCCCATCGGACGCACGGACGAGGAGGGGTGCGGGTGCGGGTGCACCGCGTCCCGCG
>Ga0255765_1003328_pt1 | contig 17265 bp, 28 predicted proteins | sample 041ome_8_FD_179965 | JGI IMG/M metagenome (GOLD analysis project Ga0255765, IMG submission 179965) | Coastal salt marsh microbial communities from the Groves Creek Marsh, Skidaway Island, Georgia - 041407BS metaG (version 2) | ecosystem: Environmental > Aquatic > Marine > Intertidal zone > Salt...
TTGCAACAAGTAGTGTAAGTAATCCTAAAAACATTCGTGTATTATACTACCTTTTAAGTTAATTGTCTACAAAAAGTAAATCAAATACTGCAGTAACTCGAGCATTATTTGAGCGCACCGTTGCTCTCACATCAATGTCTGTTTTTTCAGGCAGCGCATTTGGAATAGGAAAATCATATGTGTATTGCCCACCAACTCCTGCTACTTCAGCGGTATGTCCTATACGAAAACTGCCTACGCCGCCGTAACGCACAAACATATTGATAGTTGCATCTGCATTTGCGGCAACTGTTGTATCGCCTTTGAGCAGGTATGCTGTTTTGCCTGCAGGCACTGTGTATATCGCCATAAGTGTTTGCCCAACATTTTCTGTGATCTGTGCAACCACTGTGCTACCTGTTTTAATAAGTATTCTGTTCGTATTTGGATTGAATCCGCTTGCTGCTGTAAAATATGCTCTAAATATTCTTTTGAATGTTTGAGAACCTGTGGCTGTACCACTGCTTAGTGTAACAGTTTCTTCTGCAGGTTCGTAGTCACCGTCTAAACCTATAATAGTAACAGTGCCACCATCGTCACCTGTTTGTATGCTTGCTTCGTTGTTGTATAGCACATCTTGTACTGTTACAGTTATACCAGCGTCTACTGTTGCCCAAGGATAAATGGTGTCGTTTCTGTCCCAGATTGTGCCTGTAGTGTTTACACTCATTTCTCGCACAGCACCAAACTTGTGTACATCACTCATTCCAGCTGGTAAGTTAATACTGTTGTAGATATCTCCACCTACAGTTCTAAGCACAGGCTGTCCTACACTATTGTAGTCCATGGCTTTATGCACATTGAGTAGGTTAGTTTCCTGTGGATGTGTGTAACTGGTGGTGTTATTTCTAGTGGTGTCTGAACGATCAACCATGGTTTATAGCCCCCACTTGGTACCCAAGTATGACTCTACATTTGTAATCTCGATTGCATTTAGTGCTCTATTAAACAATAGCACTTCTGCAATGTATGCTTCTGCGCCATTTGTTTTTCCAGTGTTATCACCAATATAAAAATGTGTGTTACTTGCATTTGTAGTTGCGGCAACTGTACCAGTGAAACTTAGTGTTTTCGCTGATCCATCTTTTCTGTATACTAACCTTGCAGCATTTCCTGTTTGGCTACCATCAAACACCAGTGTGTGTCTTGCCCAGTTTGTGTCAGCAGTGGTAGCAACTGTTCCAACTGCGCCATTCATACCTATTTCCATTGTGGTGCCGTTTGCATTTATACGCAGGTCATTTTGATTTGTTTCGCTCAAATACTGCACACCTGTGGTGTTTAGTAGTTTGCTAACCATAAACACAGTAAAGCCTGCTTGACTTTGTAGTTGTGTAAATGGGTTAACACTCAAGTTGTCATTGCCATCAAACTCCAAGTAACCATAACCATTCTGAGGTGTAGTGTTTTCGTAACTTGGTTTAGCACTGCCGCCATTTGGATTAGCGTTGTGAGCAAATGCAGATTTATCAGTCCACTGTGTGATCTGACCTTCATCTGTAGCACTTGGAATAAGTGTAGTTGTATCAGCACCATCATACCAAATCTGCAAGTCAACAAATGTGCTTTCACTAACTGCTTCTTCTACACTTGCAGGTGCGGCACCTTCAACACTGGTCACCCAAGGTCTGTGAGGCAACAGAGGATTGTAGGTGTTTGCATCATCTTCAAGTGTGCTTGAGTTATCTGCATAAGGCAAACTCAGTGCCAGTTGATCATATGTGTTCCACTGTCTATAGTATGGTTTTGTGGTATCACCGCCTGCTTTGCGTTTAAGTTGCGCAATCTCAAGTGTCATAAGTTGGTTTGCTTCTTTGTTTGCCTGTGATCTTTCACTGGCAACTGTAATAATATCGCCGGCAACAATACCTGCACTAGCAAGAGTTGTTGCTGAATCATCTGTACTGTCTTTCACAAGTCCATTTTTGTGAATACTAACACGACTATAATAAGAACTGCTTAACCCTTCGTCACTAATAATAGCACTACGAAGTTGTGCCATTGTTTGCCCGTTGTCGATTGTAAGATCGTTTAACAGTCCTGTTAAACCCTTGTACTTGATATTAATGCTTGCCATGCTCGTGTTCCAACTGTGTTAGATAATGATACAGGCTTGGACTATCGGTGCGGATATCCGCCGCGTGTTTTGGCCCATTCACTCCACCGCCTGCATGTGAAGTTACTGCTTCTAAATCCGCGTATTGCTCATTAGGTGTATTGCTGTAGTCATCGCAGGTGCGATCATCAACAACAAGATCTTCAATCTGCTTAAAATGATTCTCATCCTGTGGTGCTGTGTTTTCAATAGCATCCAGTTCAGCAATCAGTTCTTGTATTAGTAATAGTGCGCTCATACTGTATTTATATAAATATTTGTATGCTACTAAATGAAATCACACAACCATCAGATATGCAAAGTCTTAAACAGCAATTAAAGTCGTTTAGCGATTGGCTTGTGCAGGGCAATCATACACCCAAAGAAATTACCACTGAACTTGAAAATTCTATTGGCAATATAACCCGGGTTGAAATGGAACTAAGTCCCAATGTAGACAAAGGTGATATGAACGCTAGTGCTGCATACGATCAAGATGATGATGAGGACGGTGAAATACCATTTGAGATTACACTTGTGTTCAGCGACAAAGAAGATCGCATGACAATTCAGGATCCCAATCCACTAATCAATCGCATATTAGATATGATGAAACACGAAATGATTCATCAGAAACAAGCAAGAGCAAGAGACTTTGAAGATCATACACAGGGCAAGGATAATCGTAACATAAATTACGAATATATGAGTCGCCCAGATGAAATTGAAGCATATGCTATGAACATTGCAGACGAACTTGTGCGTCAGGTAGGTAAAGATGGCGCAATAACATTACTGCGCATGGCAAAGAAAACAGCCCAATTCAAAAATGAAATGGGCCAGTTTTTAAGTCCTGATTTGTTCGCTTACATGGGTATGTGGAACTTCGATAGCAAGCATCCTGTAATCAAACGCTTGCTAAAAAAGATTTATCAGTATATCAATACGCAGTAATATTCACGTTTACTGTAATGCTACTGCCAACACTAACACTTCTGGTTCTAGTAACAGTGCCTCTTAGACCTAGTGCCTCATAACCGATCTTGTAGCCTGCCAAATATTCTTCTGTGCGTTCATCATATGAAGTTGCACATTTGTTTACTTGACGATAACCAGTAATGGTTTGTCCTTTTTTGTTCTTACCTGCTTGGTGTCCTAGAATACCGCCAAGCACTGCGCCGGCTGCACCACCACCATCTTCACCTTTAAGATTGTTTCCAAGAATGCCGCCAATGATTGCACCAGTGAGCATATCACCTGTTGTGTCTGTATTAGGTCCTTGACCATATACTGGCACTTCTTCTGTCCAACATTTTTGTGTAGGAGTTGTTACAGTTTTAGTTCTATACACAGGCTCGACACCAGTAACAGTGCCTTGCACTGTATAACTTTCTGCAAACACATTAAATGCTGCAAGACTTATTGAGATAAAAGTAATGGCAGCGCCACAAAGTAGTTCACGTTTCATCTGTTTTCTCCTAGAAACTTATTAACTATTATTAATATACACTCTTTACAGTGTTTGTCAACCTTTTTATTGACTTTTTACAGGACTTGCACCATCACTGTCTTTTTGATAGAACCATCCTGCTAAACTATAACGCGGATGATCTGCTGTAATACTAACAGGACTAATGAAATGGTAGTTCATACGTTGCCTTAACAGTTCACTTACATCCATAATAACAAGTCTATTGCCATATGGAATGATGCTTTCTTTAATAGTACGTTCAGATTCATCCATAATACACAGTTGCCCGCCCCAATGCGGTTCCCATGTTTCATTAAAATAAAGTATATATGCACACCAGCGTCTTGGATCATTATGTGCTTTAAGCCAACTCTGATAGTCATAATAACTGTAGGTTGGCTGTTTGGTCATCATGTTAGGAAATTGTGTTATTTCACTAACTAAATCATGGAATGTGTAATCAGGTTTACCGATGCTGTAGTCTTCTGTAACTACTCGATTAAAGTAAGTAACTTCGGCATTGTCGTGCCTTTTATGCTTATCTTGTTCTAGCCAATATGCATAATGCCAGTAACTGAATTCACCTCTGCCTTCTTCAACATGTGCCCATATAGTGTCCTGTAGTTTTTCACTTTGCAGAAAACTATGTGGATACCTATTGTGACTGTTACGGATACATCCCCACGCACCATATTCTAACTTAGGAACTGCACGATATAATGCACGAATATATCGGTCTTCTAGTACATTGTCTATATAACAATAGCGTTTCTCTGCAAAGTCTGCTTGTGCTTGTGCAATATTTTCTCTGTTAAACATCAGTCCCAACGATAAAAAATATGATCATCAATCTTAGTGACCAGTGTTATTGTTTTGTTCCAGTCTGGATCAACATAGTCTGCATGATAGTGCGTTGCACCTTCAACTAGTCCGTTATACTTATTAAACACCATAACATTAAATGCTATGTCTTGAGCAGTACGCCATGCATGATTGTTTTCTTTGGATATAATATCGTCTGCTTTGCCATCACAATACCAGCTAAACTGACAACGATGTTTTACAGGATAAAAGATACGATCCTCATCTTTGAGATCTGGATCTTTTTTAGTTTTCCAACTTTCACGAGTAGGGCCTTCAGTTATTACTTCGCAAACAGTGTTTGGAAACCGTGTATCCTGCACACGATTCATAACTACTCTGGCAACTGCAATTTGTCCTGCTTTGCTTTGATTGTTTGCTTCAAAGTAAATGTTTCGTGACATACACTCAAGTTCATCTGGGTGTACTTTAGTGCCGCCATTGTAAGGAGGCTTAAAGTTTGCATCTTCCTGTGCAATTGCTGCTTCAATAAAACTAACGTCAATTCCGCGGTCTTGTGCAAGAAATGCAACTGCCATACTAATAAACACTGCTGTTGTTATAACGCCAACAAATTCAAAGAACCGAAACATATGCATCTCCAATAGTTGTTTAACTATTACAGTATACACGAGTTAAGCATCCTGTCAACCGTTTATTTACCTTCCATTAGTTTGACTGCAGCATCATAATCTGCTTGTGCAATTATGCCTTCACGAAGTAGTTTTTGTCTATTTGCTTCGTGTTTTAGTTGGATTTCTTCTTTTGATCCACCGAAATATGCTACAGCATGACCTTCTTCTATAAGAATATCTGTGACTTTTGCCCAACGATCATGTTTGTTATCATAAACTCTAAAGTCGCCTAGAATACGTCCGAACTTGCCCTTCATATCCTCGCCTTTGCGATCTTCTGTAGTAATAAGTTTGCCGCCATTTTTCATAAGCTCTTTTAGTCTTGCCTTTGCTGCTTCACCAAATAGATCTTCTACACGATCACGTGTGCGTGATTCTGGTGTGTCGATACCCATAATGCGTACACGCTCATCTTTTAAGCATACACCAAATCCTAGATCAATATCTACGTCTATTGTATCGCCGTCAACTATTTTTAAGACTGTTACGTCATATTCGTTTTGTGTCATTTATCTCTCTCACTTACCCTGGCTTTTTTTTAATTTGAAAGAACGACGTTTATTTTTGTTCATCATTGATAAACTTAAACTGCGCTTCTTACCGCCAATACTTGTTTTTTTCTTTACGCCAACGTGCTCTACATAGCCTTTTGCTTTAGCTGCCATCGTCGATTCCTCCTCCAAGAAATATATGCATATATTTAACAAAAAAAGCACCCGAAGGTGCTTTAAGTTTATTGGGTATTTATTTGTTAAGTTACTTGGGTAATGCCAACGCCATCATATCCGGAATCATGCGCAGCTCTTTGGTCCTGGCCCTCTAGTTACTTAGCACTGTGGCTAGGCATCTTTGTTTCTACAAACCAAACATGTTCGCGTTTGCCAGGATGATACTTGCGCATCTTTAGTTTTTTACCATCACGAATCATACTGATGCTTTTACGAGCAACAAAATGATGCGTTGCTGTATCGCGAGTCTCGCCTTCTGGAATCATCCAGGCTTTTGAATCTTTGTTTTTCTTTTTAGCAGCCATTATGCTTTCACCTTCTTACCGCGCCAATCGCCCCATACTTCACTTGCATTTATACGAATGAAAGGTTTGTTGGTTTCGTTTGTATTTGGATTTGGGACGGTAAGCATAACACGTTTGCCACGAGCCCATGCTGTGCGTTTATTGCTACCCTGTAAAAATGTTCCAGTATAATCCGAACGCTTTTGCTTTTCCATACGATTGCCCAAACGTTTTGGATTCTGATGTGTCTTGCCTTTTGATGTTTGACTTGCTCTTGATTTCTTTTTAGCCATAATTGATTCCTCTACTGTGTAGTAAGCAGGCAAGGATTTCTCCTTGCCTTATTAAAATATTATTTTTTGCCGTCTTTTGCTGCAGTAAGATTTGTACTTACAAACTGATATAGTTCGTCTGCTTTTTTAACAATCTCAGCTGGCTGATACATTTTTGGTGTATACTGTGCCCAGAAATCAGCAATATCTTTGCCTTGTTCTTTCCATGCGTCAAGAGTTGCATACGCAAACTGCTCTTGCATTTCAACTTGTTTATCCATCATTTCTTTTGCCATCTTTAGTGTTTCAAGACGGATTTCAAAAGGGTTTTTATTACTCATCATTTTTCTCCTATGTGTGTGATGTGTGTGTTTATAAAATCCACTACTCGCTGTGATTGCACAATCTCATAGTGGTTGCGGTCTACTTCAATATAGTCAACATCGTCTCGGCACATCATGCTTTTACGAGTAACTATACCGTCGTTGTCACCGACTAACCATGGAACATCTCCTACCGTAGTAACAAACTGTGTCCAAGGTATGCGAATATTTATACACTTACTTTCACTGATAAAAGAACTATCTGGTGTGATGTCCTTAAACAGTGCGTAGTGAGGTACAAATAATCTACTCCAGATTGCTATCTCACTACCGTTAAACGGCGTGGCTAGACTAACTGCAGCCACACTATTTGGAATAATGTCCTGTAGATAGATAGCATAGATACCACCTAAACTGTGTGTTACATAATACAGGTCACTAGTAGTTTCTGTCAATCTTTCTTTCATACACTCAAGATTATAGCCTGCGCTACGACCTCTGTCATAATTTAAATAGATTGATTCTCTCTGTAATTGACTGTCTATGTAAGCAAAACTTCTATTTGATGCAGTTGCACCGTGAATAAAAACTAACTTCATTAAGTATTTATAGAGTTGCCAGATTCTGTTTCGAGGCTCTGGCGGGCCCAGAGATTATGCCGCTAGGCGCATCTCAGGAGCATTATCATTTGCTGCTCTTACTTTGTTTTCTTGCGTTAACCGAGCTTGCGCCGGACAACTCCACATTCTCTCTTGCGTCTGTCGATCCTGATCATCCCCATAAGCATACACCCCGTAAGGTGTATATTTGGTGGAGATGCCGGGAATCGCACCCGGGTCCAGCCCGCCTTTGCTAATGCTTCAACATTGCAGTGTTATTTATATACTATTATAATGGATGTGTCAACTAATTTCTGCCCATGTGTTTAGGGCCATGATCTCTAGCAATCCAATCCATTAGTTTCATTAACCGTTTACGCATAAGGATCCATATCCAAGTGTTTGCCCCATTCAGTATAGTAGTGTCTCATACCAACTTCATCATGTATGGTGCTGTTTTCATGCCTGCCATGCAGTATACGTCTATTCTCGGTGCCTTCACGCATTGTAGTACCTTGCCCTGCAACACCAATAAGGTCTTCGTGCAAGTTTCTACCGAAAGGACCCCAGATGCTGTTGTGATGTTTAATGCGTGTCTGTCTTTCCTCAGGCGTGTCTTTGCGTAGTCCATAACCACGAAACTCTATAAGAACTTTGTTAGGGCCTAATGGTGTGACGCTATCGCTTCTATATGCACTGCCTCTGAGGTTAAAGTTGAAACCAGGGAATAGGTCAACCATATACCATTGGTTAGGCGGCAAGTTTGGAAAACTTAGTTCTCCTCTGTCCTCAAACCCATCATACTCCTCATAGTTGACTGTAAACGAACTGACATTAACATGTCCGTTATCAAAAGGTATATTCTTTCTTGCGAAGTATTCATCATTGAATCCACTCACTCTGTTGAAGTAGTGCATGAAGTCGTGATAGAATTCACTATTGGTATCATGCCACAGTTTGTAGTTTGTATCTATCACTGCTTTGTGATAGTGGAACACTTCCATTTCTTCTGTATCAATAGCATCTGCGATACAATCAAATGCACCTGCTGTCCATTCCTCAACACTCTGCGTTGGATTAGGATCTAGTGTTACCCACACCATACCTCCGTGCTTTACTTCACAATGCAACTGTGGTTCAACAGTTACAATAGGTGCTTCTAGTGTACCACTAGGACTGTGTATGCCATAGTTACGATATGCTCGAACACCATTGCCTGTGTTGTATGCAATAACATTAACACCTGCTATCTGTGTTGTTCTGTATTCTAGTTCGTTATACATCTCACTGATGTGGCACATAGGCACCCACACCTTGCTAAAGATCTGTTCTTGTTCTTGTTTGAAAATTTCGTAGTTGTTATAGCATTCGCTACTGATTGATTCTACAGTTGGTTGCGCTAACCAATTCTTATGATTGCGAGGCGGCATGTGTATCTCCCATATATAATATTTACATATTATACACTGGGAAATAAAAATTGTAAAACTATTGACTAATAGGCGTAGCGTATTATTTTAAACCTTGAGGATCAATAGTAAAATCATAGGTCAAGTAATCGCCATCGTTTTTGTCTCCTTTGCGATCACTTTTGTATTTGCCAATCTGTTGATTTATGCCCTTTTCTTGGCGACCTTTAGCACGTTGCATCTGCTTTTTGTTTTCTGCAGTTGCAGGAATACTATAGTTCTTTGGCATCATACGCTCTGGTTCTAATACCCATACATAAAGTTCTGTGCCGTCACTGTTTTCAACATGATTTAGATACATGCTTTCTTCAGGGATAGTTTGCTTTACAGGATAACCCAGCATGGTAGTAATAGTGTTGTATCCTGAGAATGCACAAAACAGTGCAACAGGAATCACTATAAACATTATCAGTGCGTTGCGATAAAAATGCACGCCTATGCCCAGTACTATAAGTGTTAGTACCAGCATGCTTGCAAAGAATGGCAATAAGTTAAAGTCAAACATTATCGTGCCCTCATAGGACTATAGTGAGGACTAAGTCCACTTCTGCCCTTGCGTGTTATAAAGTCGCTGGGGTTATTGTTGTGTCCAAGGTATGCATCATCTGCACCAACACTAAATCTAACTAGACTTATATTCTGCCCTGTCTCTATGTAAGGAACTTTGGCGTAGTATGTTTCTACATAAGGATTGATTTTGATAACAGTTATTTCCAAAAAGCCTGGCAAGTCCTGTCTTGCTGCTCCATCCTTCATGGTAAACTTGCGATTGTATACATGCGCCATTACTTGATATTCGCCTTCGATTGTACCTCTGAGTGTAAGCACTTCCCTGTTTAAATATATTACTTTTGTTTGAGAGCCTTTGTCAATAATGTCGTTGCTGTGACCAAGATCATCTTTTTCTAAATGCATAAGTCCCTTGCTTTTCTGCAAAAAACTTACCACATTGCCTGCAGGGTCTTTTACCCATAGGTCAACGTCATCATTGTATTCGTGGTTCCATTCAAGCACAATCATGTATTCTGCTTTTTTAATCACATCACCTTTTTTAGCGACAGGATTGATAAGGATAAATGCAATCACAAACAGATACACAAATCCAATCACAAGATTGAACAGTAAATCTGTAAAGCCTATACTGCTTTTAAACTTTTGTCTATTATTTGGATTCGACATTGACCAACTGCACCTTAAGGATTTGGCTGCACACCATTCCTACCAGTGTAGTATACAGTGCAGTACTCATGCCTATTGCCATGTCTGTGAGTGCAGTCTTAACGCTACCAGTATCTGCAATATTCAAACTTTCAAAACTGCCGCCCAGCATCATAATAAAGCCGATAACAGTGCCAATCATGCCCAGTGCAAGCAGTAGTTCTGTTACAAACCAACCTATGTTTGCGCCTATTTTAACCACTGCGCCCTTGGAGCGTTTGTATGTCAAATAGCCTACATATATGCTGGTTAAAAAGAAAACTGCAAGGATAACAAAACTCAATCGTGTGATGTCTTTGGCAAGTAATGCATCAATAAAACCAAAACTATAGGCAGTAAACAGCGCCGCACAACTAGTGCAGAACAGTAACCACCACCTCAAAAACATTGACATGTCGCTCTCCGTATAGTATTTATAGTAAATACACTATGTTCAAGCGGTTGAAAAAGTGGTTTACAATAGATCATGTAGTAGATTTAACTGTAGATTTATTGCTTATGGTCTGGGATGTGATTACAAATCCTGTGCTTATTGTAGTGCGTATAATCAGACACTTTATAGGTGAATGGTTAACAGATCGTATAAAAGGATTTTTCCGTTGGATAGCACATTGGTTTGAGCGCAAACGAGCATATAGATTAGAACACGGGCACGGTATACTGCGCACCTATTGGTTGCAGATAATACTAAGTCCTTTTGTTGCTATTGCATTATGGTTAGGCAGTATGCTTATATACGGAATGACACTAGGCTATAAAGAAATAAAACAAGAAGATCCAAACAGTGGTATTGTTAAACTACTAGAAGATTAAACAAAATACCAAACTAGTGCTACAGCAACGCTGCCTAGAACAAGCATATTAATAGCCATTCTAAAAATCATTCTATCTTCTTTATCTAAATGTTTCATTAAAATTTGTACCTCTAATAAAGTCTAACATTTCAAAATACTGTCTAAATCTTTGATGAAGATCAGAATTAAATTCATAACTTTTCAACCAATGTTTAACATTATTTACTATGGGAGAGTTAATTTTTGTAATCCAATTTTCAAATGGTATTACATCATTAATATGCGCACTATTCAAAGTTAAATGTCCAGAGCCGTCAACTGAGCCACGATATATCTCACCAATATTTAAAAATATATCATTATCAACACAATATTCAAACAACGGTTTAAATGTAAAAAGTGATGTGTGTTGTAATATATAGTAAAAACTTATTGGTATATTTCTTTGCTTGAGCTTGTTTATATTATTTTCAATGTCATTCCATTTGCTACCACTTCTGATATAATCATTGTGTTTACCTACACCGTCTACACTGATTACAATCTTAAGATTGGGTCTATTTTCTAAAAGTTCAAGTGTAGTGTTATCTAATTTGGTTCCATTGGTATTAAATGATAGTTGTGCGCTGGTATCTATTTCTTTTAAAAACTCGTTAATAGAAGGATGCATCAGCGGTTCCCCACCACCAAAGTTTACAGATATACAGTTTTTAAGTATATCCTTAATCAGTTCTATTGCATTAATATCATTGATCCACTTGAAATCATTTCTTTCATCATCAATACCAAACTCCGAAAAAGCAGTCAAATTCTTCTTTATTTCACTTGACCATGTTGTGCTTGCGTAAGGGCCACACATTGTACATTTTAAATTACATAAGTTACCAAGCCTAAGTTCTAAGTGCCTAACGTCAAATGTGTCCTTGGTGAATGTTTCATATTCTTCTTTGAACAGCCGACTGTGGTATTCTCTCCTGTTTATTCCATTTTTTTCACGAGCAATACAGTAAGCACAACCAGCATCTACTTCACCATCAATCATTTTTTGTCTCAGTGTTGTGTCTGATTTATAATCTTCATACTCGTATATGCTATATTCAGGCAGAGATGATTCATGTTTCATAAATTCGCAACAAGGCATCAGCATACCGTCGTTGTCTACTACAACACTTCTGAATGGTGCTTTACAAAAATAAGGAGGTTGATTCACCCAAAGCACCTTGCTAATAAATCTGTTATACCTTGCATACGCACCACAAACGGCAGCATTGCTACTGTTACTAAAACAATTGCTGCCCATATAATCCAAACTGTGCGATCAGAAGTCAACTTCAATTCCATTCACTGTGTAAGTTTTGCCGTTAAAGCCTTGATCCATTTTTTCAAGTTCGGTCATTTTTTTACTGTCAACACGCTTGTATGGATTTTTCTTCATTTGTTCCATACGCCGTTCATGTGTTTGTTTGTCTCTGCGAGCTTGTAGCCACTTGCGTATCAATTTAACATCCTAGTCTAATGTGTTTCTATCGCCCGGTGAACCAGGACTTTGTGTGCAGTTTTGAGTACGCGGACATTGAAAATACTTGTCCATTGCTACTGTAAGATCCAAATGTCCAGTGGCGCCACGCTCGTATATACACATGCGTTCATCAGTCTCAGGATCTATATATTGTCTTTTTAATCTACAGTTAATAGTATTAGTACGAGTTGGCGGTACTGCTTTGCGTCTGCACTCCATGGGTGCTAGTCCTAGTATTGTTTGTGGCCAGCGTAATGGATTTGTATTCCATAATGTGCAGTGTGCTTTATCTTCGCTGCCCGTATAGGTTCTACCTCTGGTTTCGGCGTGGACTTCCGTCCTTAACATCAACATTGTTAATAACACTGTGCTTATGACCACAGTGTGGGCAATACATCGCCTTGGGTTTATAATTTTCATGACTTGCAATACTCCACCAACCTTTACATTCGTCACATGTATAATGATGTATATACTCTACTGTTGAAATCATTCATCGAACTCCGCTCTCCAACGAATATCATAATCGTCGGCAACTTGTTTGTTTTCTAATTCCTTGATGTAGGCTCTCATATACTCACCACCAACATCACCCTGTCTAACTGCTTCGTCAACCATACCATTAATAATTAGGTTTTTATCACGTTCATTAATCGTGCCGCGTAATCCTTGTATAAAGTTTATTGCATTATCGCTATAGTTAGTTCTAATACTATAACTCATATCAATGCGACTTTGGAAATCTTTTTCATCTCTTACTTTTCTGAATATAGCAAGCCAACTGTCAATTGCCAGTTGCACATCATCGCCGCCACCTGAGATTATTGCTGCGCATGCTGATTCAATCTGTGTGATCTTTGCTGCTTGGAAACTTGCATAGTCAGGTGGATCACTTGGGCCGTATGTTGCACCACCATTTGGATCTGTAATGGTAAAGTTTGGAGCAGTGCCAGTTGTATAATCGCCGTTTAGTCCAGCAACGAGTTCGTCCATACGAGCTCTAAGTGCAGTAAGTGTGCCTGCAGTATACAATCGATCCATTGCATTTTGATACTGTGTTGCATGTCCACGTACCGTCACACCGCCCAAGATACCAATCATATCACTCATTGTAATTGAACCATTTGGACCTGTGCCACCCAAGAACTTTGCAATCATATCGTCAACATAACTTGTTACTACAAAGTTTGTGTTATTACCTATACTAGGTAAACTTGCTGGCTCAACATTGTTGATGTATGCTGCGAGTTGTGCAACTGTTTCAATTCTACCCAGTTCAAGGGCTTGCAATTTAGTTTTAAATTCATTAATAGAAGAAAATGAAATAATTTCTTTACTGTTTACAAATATTTTATCAAAGTTTGTGTAATCACCCAAACTTTTCATATTAAAAAGATTTGATCCCAGTAGTGATTGTGCATTGGCTACTAGTTCAGGAACGTTTACAGCATCAAGGATACCCTGCGTTAATACATTATATGTTTGGTCTCCCAGATTGTATATAGATTCTGGATCTATCATTGCATTTGCAAGAACAACATCCAAACCAGTTGCTGTTATTCCGTCTGCATTAATAATTGCTGCCACGACTTGACCAGGATTTGCAAAGTTTGCGATATCAGTAATACTAAATGCACTGCCCAAATTAATTAAATCACTTGCAAGTAGTTGAAAGTTTTCTACACTTGCTTGAGTAACAAGAGTACTAATTCCATTTGTTACTACTGCCTGATAGTCTGGATAGCCACTGCCCAGGTAGTTTGGAAATATTCCATCAGCAGGATAAACTAAACTATCTACATTTGGAAACTTTCCAAACTCAACGCCAGTATTAAGTTTACTAAGAGTAGGAGCAAGTCGCTCACTAGATTGTGTGAACCCTTCTGCAATAAAAAATGTTTGTGCCATTTGTATAGGGCTACTACCAAACATCAATGTAGCATGTGCATGCAATCCTGCCATACCAGTATTAGAACCAACACTGCCAACAAACCCTTGTGGAACTACACCTGTAAATGCACCGTTACCATGTGCATCACCATATCCCATGCTGTATATAGTTGCAGGACTAGCATTAGTTGCGTTAACTGCACTTACAGTTGTTTGTATGTGGCTGTTTCCTGCTTGATTAGTTCGTGCAGCAATGTCCTGTGTTGCAGTTGCAAAACCTTTTCCGTCTATCATTGCGCCGGTTGCCATTGTTCCCAAGTAACTAATTGGACTTGTACTAGAATATGCCATTATTTTATCACCAAAACTTTTTTGTCACCCTGTACTCTAGAATGTCCACATGTGTCAACGTCCATAACTTTATGTACAGGTTTTCCTTCTGCATAAACAGTTGGACTTCCTCCTGTGATATTTGCAGCACAGTGAATACTACATCCTGGAGCACCACAGCAAGGATGAGGAGTAACACTGCTTGTAAAAGCAGCAAGTGGTTTTTGACTACTCAAAACAGTAGGGCGCGGTACTATTGCACGGCCGCCTGCAGCATTTACATCACCTATTCTTACAATTGGAAAACTCATAATGTATTTATCGCTAGTTATTATATGCTACTATAACTTCATGCTGATATCAAAGTCAAATTCACCAATGCGTGTACGAATTTCATCCTCTGTAAGTTTAGCAAGTTCTTGTGCACCACCTTCTACCAGCAGTTTACCATTGTGATAAATCTGTGGCATGGTGCGATGACCTTGTTCAATTAACCAGTTGCGTGTTTTTGCATCTGTCTCAATGTTAATTTCTTCATATTCGAATCCCATGTCTGTGAGTTGCTTTTTTGCTTGCACACAAAATGGGCAAAAGTCTTTTGTGTATACTGTAATTTTACTCATCAGGCCAATCCCTATATAAAAAATGTTGTATGTTGTCTTTTACCATACTGTTAAATGCTACATGCTTGGATTCAATGTCATCTACATTCTGTACGACGTGTGTCATTGCGTTATCTAAATCCTGCATTGTATGAAACTCCATATCAATACGAAACTCTGGTAGATCCATGCTGCGAAAACCCAGTTTCATTCTTGTAATACGATATGCTTGCAGTGTTGGCAAACTGTCTAAAAACTTGCGCATATTTTTAACAAAGTCGTGAGGATTGTTGCCTTCATTTATATCTGCATATATTGTGTAAATGTTCATTTTACAAATGCTCCGATTCTTCCATGCACTTCTGGGTATTCTTTGTATGTATATCCCTGTGGTGGAGTTGTATCTTGTCCTTCCCAAACAGGAATAAATTCTTGTATGTCACCTTCAAAATCCATGTTGTGTCTAAAATGTACTTCTATAAGTTTGCTGCCTATAAATTCACAGTTTATCCATGGTTTACTTATGAACTCATCTAACACTTCGGGAAAATGTACAAAGTCATCTGTTTTTATCCAGCGATCCCACTGTGTAAATGTACTTTCATCTTTAAAACCTTCAACACACAATTTGGGTAATCCATGGTGATAGTCTATACTAAGATGTCTGCCTTCAAACCATTCACACCAAAAATATCCTAATGGAAGGTGCATTGTTTCTTCTTCTAGCCAAACTTTTTCTGCACCTAATCCAAGACCCATTGCGTTAACACAAGGTCGTACAATATACCAGCCTGGGGCAGGAACATCTATACCAGTAGGACCACATTTATATCCTAATTTTTTACTAAGTATTAGTTTATCTAATACCCACATATGATTAGGATCGATGGTTTTCCAAACTCTGTCCTCTTCGGTGTCCTCATATATCAATGCCGTGGTCCTAAAACTTCAAAACCTTGCATAGTTTGTTTATATACATCAGCATCTCCTAGGTATAGATAGTCATATCCCAATGCCTTGTAGTGCGCACATTCCCATTTTAGACTCTTAGTTCCTATGCTTAGTTTAGGATTATGGTATGTCCATGCAAACTGTAGTGCTGCTACATTCTTACTATTATAACGAAACATTAGACTAAACGCAACTAATTCGTTATTATCATAATAACCATGCACATCACTTTGTGGCATCCTGTATTCCTCAAAGAACAAGGGCATAACACTGTCAAACTTCTTATACTTTACATAACTATCATATATTTTCTCAAGTTCCATACATTGAGTTTTTGATATGTCTGTTAATGATCTAGCGTCTAGTTTAAGTTTGCTTTTGTCATAATTAGTTTTTGATAGATTTATTCTTGTATATGGCATTAGCGATTAACGACTTCTTGCTTATAGTCTGGATCCCAACTTTTATAATAGTCTTTGCTTTCTAACCAAGCACGAGCTTCCGTTAGTTTTTCAGTTGGTTGTAGTAAAACTAATGCCCATGTGCCTTGATTAAGGTGTACGCCTGCTACTTCTTCACGTTCAAAAGGATGATCTTCAAGTGCAGTGTATCCACGTTTACTTAGCATGGGTTTAGCATGGTCTAATATTTCAGTGAGTTGAAAGGGAAGAATGCTTAGAGGATCAAATCCCAGCACAACAACTTCTTTACCTTTTGGCCAGTGGTATGTGTAGTTTTCAAGTTCTGCACTGATCCACCGTTTAATCTCAAAACGGTTATCCAAGTGTTGAACAACTACTTTGCCATCTACCCATGCACTCTTTGCATAAGGACAAGGCGGAAGTCCATTAAAAACTTCCGACCTAGTGCTTAGTGTATTGTGAATCCAAGATTCAATGTCAGAGGCTAAATCCTGCAAAAGTATCTTTCTCGACGTCTTGTTTTGTGCCACCAATAATGTAGCTCGAAATTTCTGTTTCCTGAGGTGCAACCTGTACGTCACCGCCTGCAATCCATTTAGCAGTCCAAGGTAGTGGGTTTGCTTGTGGAACAGTGTAGGGACTTTTAAGTCCTACTGCTTGCATACGCTTGTTAGCAATCCATTCAATGTATCCATCAAGTAGTTGCTTGTTTAGACCAATCATACTACCATCTGCAAACAAATACTCTGCCCATGCTTTCTCT
>Ga0255765_1003336_pt1 | contig 17240 bp, 12 predicted proteins | sample 041ome_8_FD_179965 | JGI IMG/M metagenome (GOLD analysis project Ga0255765, IMG submission 179965) | Coastal salt marsh microbial communities from the Groves Creek Marsh, Skidaway Island, Georgia - 041407BS metaG (version 2) | ecosystem: Environmental > Aquatic > Marine > Intertidal zone > Salt...
GGCGACTTTGATCGCCATTCCGTTCAAATCACTGCCTGAACTTGCGGCTGTGGCCGATGTATTGGGAACTTTGGCGGTGTCTGTCGCGGTTATTTTGATGGTATTGATCGATACACCAAATTCTTCTGCCGCGACTTGGGCTGTTTTTTGAAACAGACCTTGGCCCATTTCTGTGCCGCCGTGATTGATGCGAATGCTGCCATCCGAATAAACATGCACTAATGCGCCTGCCTGATTTAGGTGGCTAAGGGTGAATGAAATCCCAAATTTCACAGGCGAAAAGGCAATTCCGCGTTTCAAAATAAGATTATCAGCGTTCCACCGTTCAATCGCCTGCTTTCGGTTTTCAAAATCGCAATCTGCCAACAATTTAGCTGCCATGTCCTGTAGATTAAAATCCTGTACGGGCATGTGATAATGAGTGGTATCGTGCTCTGTTGTCACCGCGGGGCGGTAATAGTTCAAGTCACGAAATGCAATGGGATCGGTGTTCAGATCATGTGCCAAATGATCCATAATGCGTTCCATCCCCAAAACCCCCTGCGGCCCACCAAACCCGCGAAAGGCGGTTGCGCTTTGCGTATTTGTTTTCAGGCGGTGGCTCTCAATACGGACATTGGGCAGGAAATAGGCGTTATCCGCGTGTAACATCGCACGATCCGCAACGGGCAGAGATAAATCCTGAGCCCATCCGCAACGGGCATAATGGACCACATCAAGTGCAATGATTTTATTGTGCTGATCAACACCTGCCCGATACGTGATACGGAAATCATGGCGTTTGCCTGTGATTAACATGTCGTCGTCACGGTCATAACGCATTTTGCAGGGTTTTTTCGTGCGACGTGCCGCAATGGCGCACGCCACGGCCAATGCATTGCCCTGACTTTCCTTACCGCCAAAACCGCCGCCCATTCTGCGCAATTCGATACGTACGTTGTGAAATTGTACGCCAAGTGCTTCGGAAACTTTATGTTGCACTTCTGTAGGATGCTGAGTCGATGAATGCACCACCATTTCATCATCTTCTTGGGGAAGGGCAAGTGCGGCTTGACCCTCAAGATAAAAGTGTTCTTGCCCACCAATTTCAATCGATCCTTCAACAATCTTGGTGGCCTGTTCATACCCGCGCTTTAGATCCCCTCGGTTCCAGATGCGAGGGCCTTCCTCAAACCGTGTATTCGCTGCAAGGGCATCGTCAATGCTAAGAATTGGACTGTCTTTTTGATAGGAAATCTTGGCTCGGGTCGCGGCTTTACGCGCTTGAATATGTGATTTGGCAATCACAAGGAAAATCGGCTGACCCAGATAATGGATCGTCCCATCCGAGAGCAATGGTTCATCATGAATGCTGGGTGATACGTCGTTCGCATGAATAAGGTCGCTCGCCTGAAGAACATCAATTACACCGTTCGAGTTTCTAACAGGCGTCAGATCCATTTCCTGAATACTTCCACGCGCGATTGTTGATGTTCCAAAGCAAAGGTGCAGACAATCATCGGGAACTGGCAAGTCATCGATGTAACGCGCGCTGCCACTGACATGTAATTTTGCTGCGTCATGAGGGAGAGGTTTGTTCACACTCATGGGGACACCTCATGAATTTCCGTGGGGCTGTCCGACAAATCGTAAAAATACCGCGTTAATAAATTTCGCGCGACGGATAACCGATAATCTGCTGATGCCCGCATGTCTGTCAGTGGTTTAAAATCCCGCGACCACTGGTCATGAGAGGCTTTTACCGTATTCAAATCCCATTTTTTTCCTGTCAGAAAGGCTTCTACTTGCTCTGCCCGTTTCGGGGTCCCCGCCATCCCACCGAAGGCAATGCGTGCGCTTTTGATCATGCCATTTGTGATATGCAGATTAAACGCCCCACAAACAGCCGAGATATCTTGATCAAACCGTTTTGAAATTTTGTAGCACCGCAGATTGTTTTGATCCTTAGGGACGAGGACTGATTGGACAAATTCACCGCTCTGCAAATCTTGGTGTCCATAAGCAATGAAGAAATCTTGCAGATTGATGATTCTTGTCGTGTCCTTTTTGCGGAGGACCAGTTTTGCAGCCATGGCAATTAACGCGGGCGGGCTATCACCAATCGGGGAGCCGTTTGCGATATTGCCGCCCAAGGTTGCAGAATTGCGAACGTGTGTGGATGCATATCGCGTTAGAAATGGCGTAAGGCTTGGTTGCGCATCAATGCTCCACAATCGCATTTTTTCGATGGTGACATTGGCTCCAAACTCCCAATGATCTGGGTGTTCGATGAGATGTTCCATTTCCTTGATGTTGTGGATAAAGGCCATTGGCGCGATGTCGCGCAAATCCTTATTTACCCACAACCCGACATCCGTCGCGCCCGCGATCAATGTTGTTTCGGGATCTTCGGCTAGAATATTTGCCAATTCATCAGTTGTCGTGGGGAGTATTGCGTCCACAGACTGCGCAAGCGTCTTTAGATCGCTTTGATCGTCGTGAAACCACTTTGGTGCTTTCGTTCCTTCACACGCCTGTGCTGCACGAAAAATGGGTGCATATCCTGTGCAGCGACACAGATTGCCCGCCAATGTCACATCGTGATCGGCATCATTATTGATCTGTGCTGCAACCATCGAAGTGACAAATCCAGGCGTGCAAAATCCACATTGACTGCCGTGGTGGTCGATCATGCATTGTTGTGCGGGGTGTGGGGCGTCAGGTGTTGAAATACCTTCGATCGTACGTAACGCTTTATTTGCGATTTGGGGCAAAAATAAAATACATGCGTTGACCGCACGCGCACCGTTTTCGTCGATCACGATCACCGTGCAAGCGCCACAATCGCCTTCGTTGCATCCCTCTTTCGTTCCGGTCAGGCGTTTATTTATGCGCAGCCAATCCAACGCAGATGTCGTAGGTTCCACATCCTCAATGACTTGGGGTTCTCCATTTAGAAGAAACGATAATTTCATGAAACTATTGCACCGCGGTACCGAATGCTCATAGTAACCCCACCTTCGATGCGGCGTAGAAAGTAGGGAGCCGTTGATAAAACTTTAAGCCTGAGGAATAGTTTTTGGCAACAATTTTCTATTGCCGCTGACGTCATTGGATCACTATAACCTTGGGATGACAGGTTTTATTTAGCGTAAGGCAACTTTGTTCAGCATGTCCCGTTTTATCCATTTACGCGTTCACACGGAATATTCGCTTCTTGAGGGCGCAATACGTCTTAAAAAACTCGCGGGGTTTTGTGCCGATATGGAAATGCCTGCGGTTGCGGTCACAGACACAAACAATTTATTCGCAGCGCTTGAGTTTTCGATCTACGCGGCGGATGCGGGTGTGCAACCCATTATCGGATGTCAATTCGACCTTGCCTTCGAAGATCCCCCCGCACCAGATAAACCAGCGCCGTTGTCCCCGATTGTGTTGTTGGCACAAAGCGAAGTTGGGTATGAAAACCTGATGAAGCTGAACAGTTGTCTTTATGTTGATAAAGGCGGTGCGTTACCACAAATCACCTTTGAACAACTGACCCAGCATTCAGAAGATGTCATTTGCCTGACGGGTGGTGCGTTGGGACCCGTTGGTGAAATTCTGCAACGTGGGACCCGTGCAGCGGCTAAGGCAAAGTTGCAGCAATTTTTGGATATTTTCCAAGATCGCTTATACGTCGAGCTTCAGCGCCACCCAGGTGAAAATGGACTGCCCGAAGCCGAGCAATCGACCGAGCGTGGATTTATCGAACTGGCCTATGAACTGGATATTCCATTGGTCGCAACCAATGACGTCTATTTTCCAAATTCAAAGATGTACGAAGCGCATGACGCTCTGATTTGTATTGCGGAAGGCGCCTATGTCGATCAACAAACACCGCGTCGTCGCCTAACAGCGCAGCACTACTTTAAATCGCCCCAAGAAATGGCAACGCTTTTCGCGGATTTACCCGAGGCGTTGGAAAATACAGTCGAAATTGCCCAACGCTGTGCGTTTATGGCGTACCGTCGTGATCCAATTCTGCCAAAATTCGCGGAAGACGAGGTGCAAGAATTGCGCCGTCAGGCCAAGGCGGGATTGGAAAATCGATTGACCGTTATCCCCCATGCGACCAGTGTTGAGGAATATGAAAAACGCCTAGAATTCGAACTGGATATCATCGAGGGCATGGGGTTCCCTGGGTATTTTCTAATTGTTGCGGACTTTATCAAGTGGGCAAAGGATCACGACATTCCCGTGGGGCCGGGTCGTGGTTCGGGGGCGGGTTCGTTGGTTGCCTATGCATTGACGATCACGGATTTGGATCCTTTGCGCTATTCGCTTTTGTTTGAACGGTTCCTAAACCCCGAGCGGGTTTCGATGCCTGACTTTGACATCGACTTCTGCATGGACCGTCGAGAAGAGGTAATCCAATACGTTAAGGAAAAATATGGCCGTGATAAGGTGGCCCAAATTATCACATTTGGTGCGCTTTTATCTAAGGCAGCGGTGCGTGACATTGGGCGCGTTTTGCAAATGCCCTATGGCCAAGTTGACCGCCTGTCAAAAATGATCCCTGTTGAGGGTGTCAAACCTGTAAGCATTGAAAAAGCCTTGGAAGATGAGCCAAGGCTCAAAGAAGAAGCAAAAGCAGAAGAGGTTGTTGATCGTCTATTGACCTATGGTCAGCAGGTCGAAGGGTTGCTGCGAAATGCATCGACCCACGCGGCGGGTGTTGTGATCGGTGACAGACCGCTTGATGCGCTGGTACCTCTTTACCAAGATCCGCGATCTGACATGCCAGCCACCCAATTCAACATGAAATGGGTTGAACAAGCGGGGCTGGTCAAATTCGACTTTCTTGGATTGAAAACTCTAACTGTCATTCAAAACGCCGTTGATTTGATCCTGAAATCGGGCCGTCAGTTGCACATCACGGAAGATGGTCGTGAACTTTATAAACCTGCTGAGGGTGCGGAGAACCAAATCAACGCAATCCCATTAGATGACGAACCCACCTATGATCTGTATTCAGCCGCAAAAACCGTCGCGGTGTTTCAGGTGGAAAGTTCGGGCATGATTGATGCGCTAAAGCGTATGAAGCCTACCTGTATCGAAGATATTGTTGCGCTGGTGGCCTTGTACCGGCCGGGCCCGATGGAAAATATTCCCACATATTGTGACGTAAAGAATGGCAAGAAAGCGCGTGAATCCGTCCATCCCTTGATCGATCATATCTTGGAAGAAACCCAAGGGATCATCGTTTATCAGGAACAAGTTATGCAAATCGCGCAGGTCATGGCGGGATATTCATTGGGTGGTGCGGACCTGTTGCGTCGCGCGATGGGTAAAAAAATCAAAGAGGCGATGGATGCCGAACGTCCAAAATTTGAAAAAGGTGCCGCTGAAAATGGGGTAGAGGCCAAAAAGGCGAGCGAGGTTTTCGATCTACTTGAAAAATTTGCAAACTATGGTTTCAACAAATCGCACGCAGCGGCCTATGCCGTGGTGTCTTATCAAACTGCGTGGCTAAAGGCGAACCACTCTGTTGAATTCATGGCAGGCGTCATGAACTGCGATATCCATCTAACCGATAAATTAGCCATTTATTTTGAAGAGGTTAGAAAAGGGCTGGGTCTGAAATACGTGCCGCCTTGTGTGAATCGATCTGAGGCCAGCTTTGACGTTGTTGATGGTGCATTGGTGTATGCCTTGGGCGCATTGAAAAACGTTGGGATTGAGGCGATGCGCCTGGTTACTGAAGCCCGTGGCGACAAATCCTTTGTTAGTTTGTTTGATTTTGCCCGTCGTGTTGATTTGAAACGTGTTGGAAAACGCCCGCTTGAAATGTTGGCACGGGCAGGGGCTTTTGACATGCTGGATGCAAACCGCCGCCGCGTATTCGAAAGCCTTGAGGGATTGGTGTCTTATTCCGCCGCAATCGCAGAACAGAAATTGTCAAACCAAGTATCGTTGTTTGGTGAGGCGGGTGAAGACCTGCCGGAACCCCGCCTTGCGCCTGTGACGGATTGGTTGCCTGCTGAACGGTTGTCCGAGGAATTTCGTGCAGTTGGGTTCTATTTGTCAGGCCACCCGCTGGATGATTATTTAGTTGCCCTTAAACGCAAAGGTGTCATGACGTTAGAAGAGGTCATGTATAAAGCGCAATCAGGACCTACAATTGCAAAATTGGCAGGCGTCGTCGCGGGCAGGCAAGAACGCAAATCAGCACGTGGAAACCGATTTGCATTTTGCCAATTGTCCGATCCAACCGGGGCGTATGAAGTTACTCTGTTTTCCGAGGCACTGGAAAAATCGCGCGAACATTTGGAAACGGGTCAAAAGGTGGTTATCACGGCCGAAGCCACAATGGAGGCCGACCAACTTAAACTGCTGGGTCGCTCTGTTGCTCCCGTTGATATTGCCATGGCGGATTTAGGGTCCAAAGGTCTACGCATTTTTGTTGAGGACGAGGCTGCTTTCCCAGCGATTTCGTCTGTGTTGGATCAGGCAAATGCACAATCGGGCAGCAAGGGGCCCGTATTCCTGTGCCTAATGAACCCTGAACTGCCGGGCGAGGTTGAATTGGATGTCGGTCAGGATTTTGTGATGAACCCGCAAATTAAAGGTGCGCTGAAATCCCTGCCCGGTGTTTTAGAGGTCGAGGACGCCTGATCGGAGCGGTCACGACAAACCCACTGTACCATCCCGAATTTTGACGATATGGCTAGACGCTGAGGCACATTGCAATACTTATTTGCCAGGGCAGAGGCTATGACTGATCAATTCCGCATAACAATCGCACAATTGAACCCCACCGTTGGTGATTTGCAGGGTAATGCAGCCAAAGCGAAACAAGCATGGTTGCAAGGCGCAGAACAGGGTAGCGATTTTGTGACACTGCCTGAAATGTTCATCACAGGGTATAACACCCAAGATTTGGTCATGAAGCCTGCGTTTCAAAAAGATGCTATCGATGCGGTGTGGGCGTTGGCGAAGGACTGCGCTGATGGTCCTGTGATTGGCATCGGTGGTCCGTGGGTGGAAGACGGTGCACTATTTAACGCCTATTTCATTCTGAACGGGGGTGATGTTCAGGCGATTGTCAAAAAGCATCATTTGCCGAATGAAACCGTGTTTGATGAAGTTCGTATTTTTGAACCCGGCCAAGTCAGTGGCCCATATGTGATCAACGGTGTACGCATCGGCAGTCCCATTTGTGAAGATGCATGGCATAGCGACGTTGTTGAAACGCTGGAAGAAACGGGCGCAGAGTTTTTGTTCATTCCTAATGGATCGCCCTATTATCGTGGCAAGCTAGATGTGCGTCTCAATTTGATGGTTTCCCGCGTTGTCGAAAGCTGTTTGCCCTTGATCTATTTGAACCAGACAGGTGGGCAGGACGACCAAATTTTCGATGGCTGTAGCTTTGCCCTAAACCCTGGTGGTGAATTGGCCGCGATGCTACCGATGTTTGAGGAAAGCATTACGGAACTAACCCTCAATCGAACAGATAAAGGTTGGCGTATTGCCGATAATGTGAAAGCCAAGATTCCGGATCAGCTTGAATCGGATTATTTCGCTATGACGATCGCGTTGCGTGATTATTGCGCCAAATCTGGATTTTCTAAGGTGTTATTAGGTCTATCTGGCGGTGTTGATAGTGCACTGGTTGCGGCTATTGCAGCGGATGCATTGGGTGCGGAAAATTTGCGCTGTATCATGCTACCCTCGGAATATACATCGGATGAGTCCCTAACTGATGCCAAAGACATGGCTGAGAATTTGGGCTGCCGATACGATTACTTGCCAATAGCAGAAGGGCGCGCGGCGATCACGAATACACTTGCCCCTCTTTTTCAGGGGATCAATCCAGATTTGACAGAAGAAAATATTCAATCCCGATTGCGCGGATTATTGTTGATGGCTGTTTCTAATAAGTTTGGCGAAATGCTTTTGACCACTGGGAATAAATCTGAGGTCGCAGTGGGATACGCAACGATATATGGCGATATGGCGGGTGGGTACAATCCGATCAAGGATTTGTATAAAACCCGTGTTTTTGACGTCTGTCGTTGGCGCAATGAACAGCATCGCGATTGGATGCGGGGTCCAGTGGGCGCCGTGATCCCTGCAAATATCATCGAAAAGCCACCAAGTGCAGAGTTGCGTCCAGGTCAGAAAGATAGTGACAGCTTGCCTGATTACTATGTTTTGGATGGCATTCTAACGATTTTGGTGGATCAGGATGGATCGATTGATGATTGCGTCGCAGCTGGTTTCCCCAAGGAAGACGCCCTGAGAGTTCAGAATTTGCTTTACATTAGTGAATATAAACGGTTCCAATCTGCCCCCGGCGCGCGTTTGTCACCCAAGGCATTTTGGTTGGATCGGCGCTACCCGATTGTAAATCGTTGGCGCGATAGCTGATATGTTTCCATTGTCGTTTATTTCGTAATCAAAGGTTTGAACTTTCCCTTTGGGAATTTGAAAACCTGTCGCAGCAAAACCCAACGGATCAATGTCGCAAAGATAAATGGCAACATCAGACATTGTGCCGACATCGTGACCCCAGGCGCAAGCGTTATGCCCATCACAATCGCGCCAAACTCATAGCCCAAGAACAAATAGGATAGACTTATCAATTCAAAGAGAACCACTATGGTGCAGAATGCGACCCATGCCCACCACGTTTCAATGATTGTCATTATCCGCCTCATTTCAACATTTTAAACGCATCTGCAAAGGCATCCAATTCCAACTTACGGATTTAACTGCGCACCCGACCAAAGCGTTCTACCAGGTGTTTTCTGATTGTGGGACGATATTTATGCCCAGGATAACTCCGGAAATAATCGCAATCTTCAGCAAGAAAATAACAATGTTTTCGTCAAGTAGCTGCAATAGCAATTTCGGTAAAACGGCGACGTTCATTTGCAAGGCTCCCTCTTAACCTAGATCAAAGATGTGCATTTTTTTGCTGCGGATCGAGGATTTGTTGGTGTCGCATCTCTGCTTTGTTATAGATGTGCCATGTCTGCTTTTTGTCGCGATTGTACGAAAATCACGGAAAACACCCGACGGTGCGCGTATTGTGCCTCGCCCCGTGTATTTGTGCATCCCGAGCTTTTTTCGCTTGGAATTGCGCATATGGATTGTGATGCATTTTACGCAAGTGTTGAAAAACGCGATAATCCTGATCTAGCGGATAAACCCGTGATCGTGGGCGGCGGACGGCGTGGTGTGGTTTCCGCGGCCTGTTATGTAGCCCGCATTCGGGGTGTGAAATCAGCAATGCCAATGTTTCAAGCACTGCAAAAATGCCCAGACGCCGTTGTCGTTAAACCACGAATGGACGTTTATGCCGCGGTTTCAAAAGAAATCCGCAAGATGATGGAAGAATTGACCCCTGCAATTGAACCCCTTTCTCTGGATGAGGCATTCTTAGACTTGCGCGGAACCGAAAAATTGCATGGTCATCCTCCTTCTGTGATGTTAGCGCGGTTGGTCAAACGGATGCGTGATGAATTGGGTATCGGGGGGTCCATCGGTCTATCGCACAATAAATTTTTGGCAAAAATTGCGTCGGATTTGGATAAACCCCAAGGCTTTTCTGTGATCGGACAGGCAGAAACGCAACAGTTTCTAAACGACAAACCCGTAAGCCTGATTTGGGGGGTGGGTGGTACGACACAAGATGCGTTGGAGCGCGCTGGAATACGCCTGTTTTCTGATTTGCTTAGATGGGAGAGAGAGGATTTGAATGCTCGTTTTGGGTCAATGGGTGAACGTTTATGGCATTTAGCGCGCGGACAAGACAAACGGCGAGTTTCTCGAAACGCACCAATTAAATCGATTTCCAACGAAACCACATTTTTCGAGGATACAGCTGATCGCGAAATGTTATTGGGGCATCTATGGCGCATGTGTGAAAAGGTCACGGATCGCGCCAAAGCGCGTGAGTTAGCAGGCTCGGTCGCGACGTTAAAACTAAAGACAACAAAACACGGTACATTGACCCGTCGCATGACGTTGCGCGATCCAACGCAAATGGCCGAAACCTTGTTTCAGGCGACAAAATCGCTATTTGATAAGGTGGACCATGATCAGGGATATCGTTTGATTGGCGCGGGTCTGTCACAGTTGTATCCAGATACGATTGCCGATCGCACACCTGATCTGCTGGATCCAATGGCAGCACAGCGCGCTAAAGTTGAACGCGCACGCGATGAAATTCGCAAAAAATTTGGAAGCGATGCGATTATCAAGGGGCGCAGTCTGCGTTAATTTATTCAGCGGCTAATGGCAATTCTGGTGCGCCTAACCGTACGATCCCCTCAAATGCCTTACGTAATTTTTCGCGTGTTTCTGCGAATTGATCGCTCGGCGTAACTTGGGCTTCGTTCAGATAGATACCACGATCAATTTCAATCTGAATGGCATGCTGTTTTGCTGAGGGGCGCCCATAGTGCTGGGTGATAAATGCCCCAGCAAAGGGTGTGTTACGCGCGGTTCTGAGGCCCGCGTTCGCAAAACAGGCCTCAACTTCTTCCACCAACGCACGTGACGCGGATGACCCATGGCGATCTCCAACCACGATTTCAGGTGGAGTTACAAGTTTCGATGGCGTTGAAACAGCATCATTTGGCATTGAGTGCACATCTATTAAAACACTGTACCCATGGCGTAATTTGGCAGCCTTTAAAAGGCGCAGCAACGCTTCATGGTAGGGGTGCCAATAAATCCGCAGGCGATCCTTTGCCTCTTGCATCGGGATTTTGCCGCGATAGATGGGGCGACCGTTTGCAACGACACGCGGAATAACGCCAAGACCTGATGAGACGCGGGGGTTCTGTCCACGCGTTTGTGCCCCGTTTACTACTGCAGGGTCTAGTTCATCTGCTGATCGGTTGAAATCAACAAACGCGCGCGGGGAATGTGCTAGCAAAAGTGGGGCACCAAATTCTGGTAAATAGTCGATCAGCTGATCCACGTAGGCATCTTCTGATGATCGCAGGGTCATAGGATCAAGAATCGATTGTCCTTTAAATGTGTTGTAATAATCGCGTCCGCTGTGCGGAGAGGCAAAAACAACTGCCGAGTCCCATACCTTTGGGGCCAGTATTTTGTATGCAGAGTTGGTTTCTGACCTAATATCCATAAGAGTCACCATAGACTAAAAACATTCTGGTGCAAAAGCCCTTGATCCTCTTGTAACAAGGTTTTATAGACCCTCCACCGGCGCGGGAAATCCGCGCCCCATTTTTTGGGGCTCGCTCGTCACGGTATGGGCGGTTAGCTCAGCGGTAGAGCACTACGTTGACATCGTAGGGGTCACTGGTTCGATCCCAGTACCGCCCACCATAAATTCACTGCCTCAATTCTGAGGCGACCTGCCAATGGCGCATTTGACGCGCCGCGAATGAAGGAGACGGCCATGAAGGTCAAAAACTCACTCCGCTCGCTGAAGCAGCGTCACCGCGACTGCCGTGTCGTGCGCCGTAAGGGCCGCGTATACGTCATTAACAAGACGCAACGCCGTTTCAAAGCCCGCCAGGGTTAAGAGCTTTGTCCCACTTGGGATCCTAAAAAACCCTACCTTCTGGCAGGGTTTTTTTTGTGCTTGAACATTATCTGTGTCGCGTCGGTAAAACGAAGGTTTCATGTTGGTGCAGAAGTTAACGAAAGGTGAATTTGACTATTTGCATTTTAATTGTTTCGGGGAGAGAATTTTCTTATTGTAACATATTCAAAAAATATTATATGTATGGGCATAGACGAAAGGACTCAAATTAATGGATCATAATCAGCAAGCCGTGAAAAAAATGAGTGATAAGCAGATGTTTGCTCTTGGACTATTTGCAGCAACCACAATTATCTCACTTTTGTTAACGTCGATGAATGTGCGAGCGGTAATTGAATATGGATGGCAGGTTGTTTTGCTGTGTCAAATGCCGATGGCGCTAACTGGCTTTTATCTTGGGTACACCTTGATGACGGCAGGGCGTAAAGAAGGATTAAACGCGGATTAAGCGTTTATCTGTTGCAGGTGGAGTAAAGGGATCGGAAGGCTTGTACTTGAGATACTATTCATAAAATCTTGTTAAATTCTATTTACAGCCGTTCTTATAATTGGCAAGCGCCGACCTCCCTGATGGGAGGCGCGTCAGCTCCATCCAAGGTCGGCTTGTGACAAGTAAGTGCCCTCAATGTAAACTGGGATTTTGAGCCGAGATCGAATATCAGATTAAAACAATAAGCTAATCTCTATATCCAAGGCATGGCGACTCAGCTACTTAAATTCGGCAATCACATCTAACGCGGCTTGACGCGGATCATCCGCCCGCCATATGGGACGGCCAACCACAATGTGATCCGATCCGTTTGCAATTGCCTCACCAGGTGTTGTGACACGTTTTTGGTCACCCAAATCCGCCCCCGCAGGGCGCACGCCCGGTGTGACGATCAAGCGGCCCGTCGATTCAGGCAATGCACGGATCAAATCTGATTCTTGTGGTGACGCGACGACGCCATCGGCACCTGCATCAAATGCTCGGCCCGCCCGCTCGGCAACCAAATCAGGGACATCCCCACCCTTGATCATGGCATTATCCAAATCTGAGCGATCAAGCGACGTCAGAATTGTCACTGCCAGAATTTTCAAATTACTACCCGCGGCCCCCTGTTTCGCGGCGCGCACCACATGCGGATCACCGTGAACGGTTAGGAAATCTAATTCATACTGAGCTATACCGCGTACCGCTGCTTCGACCGTAGCGCCGATGTCAAAGAACTTCATATCCAAAAATATGCGTTTGCCGTGTTCCTGTTTTAATTCATTGGCAAGCGCAAGTCCGCCGCCCGTTAACATACCAAGGCCGATTTTATAAAAATTAACTGCATCCCCAATCTTGCTAGCCAAATCCAAGCCCTGAACAACATTTGGAACATCTAACGCAACAATTAAACGATCATCTGACACTGGGGCGCTCCTTTGAAAACTTGCCCCTGCTTTGTCAGAGTGGGATGAAATGGTCAAGCAACGGGGGGAAACAGCATTTCATGAAGGGTCATGGTGGTCACTTGAGTGGGTAATTTGTTTCCAAGGCGTAATTTCTGCTTGACCTCTTTGATCATGTCTTCTTGGGGCATGGCTAGCTCGGCCTTGGTTTCTGTTTGAACCGTGTACTTAAACATGAAATTCTCCTTGGTCCTTATCGAAAATGTCCATGCCAAAATTGATTTATTGATCTTCCAGTCTGCACACAGTTAATGTATGTGCGGTAATTGTGTGAACTACTTAGACCTTTCGATTGGCTATATTAATTTAAAACATTAGCCTGATGGGTAAATTTTATATGAAATCTTGATCAGATTAGTTTGAATGCCCACATTAAAAGTGAGGCCAAGACCTGTGTGCCGATGTCGGGCTCAGGAAAAACGGTGCTTAGAAAAGGAGATTACCCATGGACTTAAGTAAGTTCACGGAGCGTGCGCGCGGCTTTATACAAGCGGCACAAACTATTGCAATTCGCGAAAACCATCAACGTATATTGCCAGAGCATATTTTAAAGGCGCTTTTGGATGATGATCAGGGGTTTGCATCCAATTTGATCACGGGATCAGGCGGCGATGCAAAGTCGGTTCATGACCATGTCGCAACCACTCTTTCAAAACTGCCAAAGGTTGAAGGCGGTGCACAAGCCTATCTTGACAATCAAACGGTCAAGGCGATCGGTGAGGCCGAGGACATCGCCAAAAAAGCAGGAGATCAATTTGTCCCTGTAGAACGTATTTTGACCGCACTGGCCATTGTGAAATCAGCTGCTAAGGACGCTCTGAGCGCTGGCGGTGTTTCAGCACAGTCTCTTAACAGTTTAATTAATGACATTCGTAAAGGGCGCACCGCAGACAGTGTCAATGCCGAAGATGGGTACGATGCGTTGGGCAAATATACGCATGACTTGACCGAAGCTGCGCGAGACGGAAAAATAGACCCGATCATTGGGCGTGATGACGAAATTCGTCGCGCGATGCAAGTTTTGTCCCGTCGCACCAAAAATAACCCCGTTTTGATTGGTGAACCGGGTGTCGGCAAAACGGCTATCGCAGAAGGCATGGCATTACGCATCATTAATGGAGATGTCCCAGAATCATTGCGAAACAAAAAACTGATGGCTCTGGATATGGGTGCATTGATCGCGGGGGCCAAGTATCGCGGTGAATTTGAAGAGCGCCTGAAAGCGATCTTAAATGAAATCAGCGCGGCAGCGGGTGAGATAATTTTGTTCATTGATGAAATGCACACCCTTGTTGGGGCGGGTAAAACGGATGGTGCGATGGATGCCGCCAATTTGATTAAACCTGCCCTTGCGCGTGGTGAGTTGCATTGCATTGGCGCGACCACTTTGAATGAATATCGAAAATATGTGGAAAAAGATGCGGCCCTTGCCCGTCGCTTCCAACCTGTGATGGTCGACGAACCCACGGTGGAGGATTCCATTTCCATTCTGCGCGGGATCAAGGAAAAATACGAACTCCACCATGGTGTACGCATTTCGGATAGCGCATTGGTGGCGGCGGCGACTTTGTCACAACGCTATATCACCGATCGTTTCCTACCAGATAAAGCAATTGATTTGGTGGATGAAGCCGCTAGCCGCTTGCGGATGGAAGTGGATAGCAAACCAGAAGAGTTGGACGCGCTGGACCGCGAAATTCTGCAAAAGCAGATCGAAGCCGAAGCATTACGGTTAGAGGATGATGCTGCATCCATCGACCGCCTTGCCACATTGGAAAAGGATTTGGCGGATCTACAAGATCGCAGCGCCACCATGACAGCGCAATGGCAGGCTGAGCGTGATAAGCTTGCTTCCGCTCGTGATCTAAAGGAACAGTTGGATCGTGCCCGCGCGGATTTAGAAATCGCAAAACGCGAGGGTCATTTGGCACGCGCTGGTGAATTGTCCTATGGAATCATTCCGGAGTTGGAAAAACAACTTAGCGATGCCGAGAATCGTGAGGATGAGGGGATGATGGTTGCCGAAACTGTGCGCCCTGAACAAATCGCATCCGTTGTGGAACGTTGGACAGGAATTCCGATGTCGAAAATGTTGGAAGGTGAACGGGAAAAATTACTACGGATGGAGGAGGCATTACATAACCGTGTCATCGGCCAAAAACTGGCGGTTGGTGCGGTATCAAATGCGGTGCGGCGTGCGCGTGCGGGTTTGAACGATGAAAACCGCCCACTTGGTTCCTTCCTATTCCTTGGACCAACGGGTGTTGGTAAGACCGAATTGACCAAGGCCTTGGCGTCGTTCCTTTTTGATGATGACATGGCGATGGTGCGTATTGATATGTCTGAGTTCATGGAAAAGCACGCGGTCTCCCGTCTGATCGGCGCACCTCCGGGTTATGTGGGATACGATGAAGGCGGTGTTCTGACTGAGGCCGTGCGCCGTCGACCATATCAAGTGGTCCTGTTTGATGAGGTGGAAAAGGCGCATCCTGATGTATTCAATGTTTTGCTACAGGTGTTGGATGAAGGTCAATTGACCGATGGTCAGGGGCGTACCGTCGATTTCAAACAAACGCTAATCATTTTAACATCAAATCTTGGGGCGCAGGCCCTCAGCCAATTACCCGATGGTGCGGATTTTGCAGATGCAAAACGCGATGTTATGGATGCGGTGCGTGCCCATTTCCGTCCTGAATTTTTGAACCGTTTGGATGAAATGATCATCTTTGATCGACTGGGACGTGCGGATATGGATGGGATCGTCGATATTCAATTGGCGCGTTTGCAAAAACGCTTATTGGGTCGCAAAATCACGCTGGTGTTTGATGATGCTTCAAAAACATGGCTTGCAGATCAGGGTTATGACCCCGTTTTTGGTGCTCGCCCTTTAAAACGAGTGATACAGCGGGCACTGCAAGATCCGTTGGCCGAACTTTTGCTGTCAGGGGATGTGAAAGACGACGACAACATCGCTGTATCTGCAGGTGCTGACGGATTGATCATTGGTGATCGCATTGGTGCAACCAATCGCGAACGTCCAGATGACGCTGTCGTACACTGAATAATAAGATAGACGGCCATTCTTTTGAGTGGCCGTTTTCTATTGATTAATACTAATCAGATGACAGGTTTCGTAAATTAACCAGCTTAATCCAATCCGATTGCGCTGCGGGTAATTTTATCTAGTAGCGCTTGAACATCTTGCAGCGCACCCTCTGGATAAACATCGTAACCGATAATTATGGGGGATCCTTCGGTGATCTGATACATATATATGTTGTAGGGACAGAAACGAATGTTCATTGGGTCTTCTAACATTGCAGAGCGCGATAAAGGCGCTGAACAAAATCCGAACACATCCGCATAGGTATAGATCGTCTCGGTTGCGCCTAGATCGGCCTTGGTACGTTCTAACATATCGCCCACATGGTTGTGTTCGGAAATGACTAAACCGAAATCTAGGATCGCGTTTTCCAATCCAAACATAACATCATCATAGGATTGATCGGTTACCTCATATATTACTGTGTCACTCGCTCGAGCAGAATGTGCTGAACCTGATAGTAAGATTGTAGCAGCCATCAACAGATGTTTCATAATATCTTGTTCCCTGAACTAGTCGCATTCAGATTATAGCATTCATTAATTTAGGATCATCAAAAATATCGTATAAGGGAAAGGTGAATAACGCTTTCTAATGTGGTAAATCTGTTCCAGCAGATCTTTCATGGATGCGATGTCCATGCCTGCACGCGCAGCCTGTTGTGTTAAATCTGAAGCAACGCATCTGATTACCTGCGCACAAGTTCCGGTGAAAACTGGTCAGTGTCACTTGATTATAATGAAATGCTATTTCCGCTTCGGAAATGGCAACACGCTTTCATTCGCATTGCTTCTCATGCGGGGCTGAACTGTCTGAGACGATTACAAATGAGTTTCACGATTCCCAATCGCGATAATTGCGTCACTGATTCCAGTGCCAAGACGCTGGTGACATGATATATTGGCATAATGTTGTAAATGTTTATCTGATTACCCATCTCGGTTTTCTTTTTGGGATAACGGCGCAACAATTCTATGCGTTAAATATGTGTAAAGAATTTCATTGTATGGGCCGAAATACGTTATTTTATTGACGCTAACAAACCGTTGATAAAAACTTTTCAGAAATTATGAATTTTTTGTATTTTAGGGGTTGCGGGTATTATGAGTTGAGTTTAGAAGCCCCTCTACTGGCGCTGTTGAGGTGCTGGGGTCG
>Ga0255765_1003345_pt1 | contig 17219 bp, 15 predicted proteins | sample 041ome_8_FD_179965 | JGI IMG/M metagenome (GOLD analysis project Ga0255765, IMG submission 179965) | Coastal salt marsh microbial communities from the Groves Creek Marsh, Skidaway Island, Georgia - 041407BS metaG (version 2) | ecosystem: Environmental > Aquatic > Marine > Intertidal zone > Salt...
CGGAACCTTTCAATCAATTCCTCCGTCTGCTTGATTTCACGCTCTTGATTTTTTGCAGTGGCCAATTGTTTCTCACGCAACTCTTCTCTCAAAGTCAGATACCTAGAGTACGGGGCATTGAAATCATAGGCCTTGCCCATGGTAACCTCAATAGTACGCGTGGTCACATTGTCCAAGAATGTTCTATCGTGACTGACCACCATCAGCGTTTGATTGCTCTCGCTCAGATGTTGCTCCAACCACATGATACTTTCAATATCCAAATGGTTCGTAGGCTCATCCAACAGCAGTAGGTCTGGCTTTTGAAGAAGTAATCGGGCCAATTCTGCTCTCATGCGCCATCCCCCCGAAAACGTATTGAGTGTATTGTGGAAGGTATCTTGTGTAAATCCAAGCCCCTTCAATACCAACTCCACGCTTTCGTCAAGATTATCACCGCCTAGAATACCAAAGCGTTCGCTGAGTATACTTAATTCTTCAATCAATCGGGTATAAGAATCACTCTCGTAGTCTGTACGAACTTCAAACTCCTTATTGATCTCCTCCATTCGCTCATTGATGCGCATAATCTCATCAAAAGCGCTGCGGGCGATCTCCATGATGGTCTTTTCCATATCCATGGCCAAATCCTGACGCAAGAAGCCAATGCGCACTTCTTTTGCCATGTTTTTACTCCCTTCATCTAGAGAATAGTCGCCTGCAATAAGCTTCAGTAGGGTGGATTTCCCCGCACCATTTCGACCCACGAGACCAATGCGATCGCCCGGGTTGATTTGGAAACTGATTTCGTTGAAGATGGCCCTTCCGCCAAAAAATAGCGAGGCCTTATTGAATGATACTACCATTGTGACAAAAGTATCAAAAACACCCGCGCGACCGTTGTATTTTTACCCTGCAAATCAGCAATAAATCAAGATGTTAAAAGGCACGAAATTTTACGCCATCACTAAGAGCAAGTGTCCGCGTTGTATGGAAGGAGATATTTACCCTGATAGTAATCCCTACCACCTCAAAAAGCTTTCGGATTTTAACCAACGCTGTAGTACCTGCAACCAAAACTTTGAACCCGAGCCAAACTTCTACTACGGCGCGATGTATGTAAGCTACGGTTATACGGTGGCTTTATTCGTGGCAGTATATATCATTTTTGGCGTGTGGATGGATTGGTCTATGTGGCCCACGGTAAGCGCTTTGGGTATCATCTTGGTCATCTTGGGGCCTTTCTTGTTCCGATTATCTCGCACTACTTGGCTTTCTCTCTTTGTCCACTACGACAAGGATGCTGCCGAGCGCTGGCAAAAGGAAAAGAAGTAACTAGCTCTTGAATCGAGCGGGGTCACATTCTTTGATTAAAGGTACTCCATAGAGCAAGTGTTCAGCCATGTTTTGTGCCAAATAAGGCACCATTAGCACGGCTCGAGATCCCATACCATTAAAGACCCACACGTTCTCCTTCCCGGGATGGGGTCCTATGATTGGTCGTCTATCCTTAGTGGCCGGTCGAGTACCTGCGTAATGATCAATGACTGTATATTCTTCTGCCCAGACTTTGTCAATGTGTTGTATAAGTTCCTCTTTAGCTTTGGGGGTAGGGCCGTCCTCAAATCCTTCCCAGGCATAAGTTGCACCGATGGAAGCTTTCTGGTCTTCTTCGCCCAACATAAAATGCCCTTGATGAATGCACTCCTTGCCTAGATCGCGATGCAATTGGACGGTTAAAAGCTCCCCTTTAACGGGCGAAAGGCCCTGCTGCTTAAGCTCACTTTTAGCCAGCGCTAGATGCGTTCCCTCACAAGAAATAATTGCGTGGGCCTTGATATCCTTGTATTGCACCCCTTCACTGTGCGGCTCCACAGCTTCCCAATTAAAATATTCCTCCGTAAAGCAACCTGTTTCCCCAAGTTTATCGCGCACGGCGGCCATCATGGCATTGACCTTAAGTCGTCCTGTGCCTTTGGTCAAACCGCTGCCGTGTTCAGCTATGATTCCGGAAGGTGTTGGCTCAATAGAGTCTTGGAGATAAGGGGCGAAGCTTTGTTGATCGGATAGCTCCATCCAAGTATTCTGCTCTCCCGGGTTGTGAAACACACGACGTAAGGGTAGGGGCTCGAAGAAGGAGGTATGTGTCCAAGCTTCCATGTCCGGATAGACATCGTGGAGGACTTCCATCATCTCATCGGCCATCCAAACCTTTTTCATGCGTTTCAACACAATGGGGTTCCATAGTCCAGCTGCCACCTTGGAGCTCATGTTCTCATTAGGCACATCAAATAGATGTACGCTTGCGCCATGCTTCATTATCGTGTAACTAAGCACGGATCCTGAGATACCTCCTCCAACAATGATATAATCTACGTAAGGCATAAAAAAACTCCTGCTACAAAGGTAACAGGAGTTCTTGAAGAAGTTTTAATTCTGTAGACTTAGTACGTCCACATATCGTGCTCTTTGTTTCTCAAATCTTCTTTGATTCGAGCGGCTTCGAGCAATTGGTTCATCGCGCTGTTGCGCTTGTAATCTGCAATTGTACGATCGTATACGTTATCCATTTTGGTAATGGTTGCGTTGAACTTGCGGAAATGCATGATCTGATCGAATGTCAAACGCTGATTGTTGTTCTTTTCGTTGTAAGCCACTGCAGTTGCCATAGCGTAACGAGCATCAGGGAACCATACCCAGAATGGGTTGTAGGTCAGCGATGGGTTACGTGGATCGCGTACTTCAGGTGCAATACCAATAATGCGGTTTTTCAATTCACCTCTTTGCTTGTCGAAGTACCAATCACTCTTGATGTGGTAGGCAACCACATTGTTCGCTTTGATGGTGATAGTATCGATAGCCAGCGGTGGACCGAAAGGATCGTCTGGATCTGGAATAGTGTCGTATTGCTCGATTTTCTCACGAACCTCGTCAATAGTCAATGGCAATTCGAATCGATCATCCAAGAAAATCTCAGTAATGGTATTTTCGGTAATGATACCGTCTACCAATACATCCCAAAGAGCTTTACGATCTGGCATAGGCTTGATCGGGTAGTACAACGGAAGGTTGATTTTCTCGCGCAAGTCAATGCGCTCCCAGTGACGCTCGGACCACAACATGTCGTCTTGACGCAAGTATGGGTAAGGCACCACACGATTATTGCGGTAGTGCTTAGTTGCCTCTGGGATGATACCATCATCCGAAGGATCTAGAATTTGCGCATTTGCAGTTGAGTAGGATAGACCTACAGCAACGATGGCAAAAAGGAGCGCTTTAACTCGTACCATATTAGTTCAAATCAATAGTAATAGGAGCAACTTTAGGCTTGATGCCTTTTTCTGTTGCCGCCTTAATGTTTCTAATAATAACTGGTGTTCCAGGCTTGGCTTTGTCCAATGCTGCTTTAGCATTAGAGTTCAGTGTATTCCCTTTACAGTCGATAGGAGCGAAAGGAGGGATGATGATCTGGAAGCTCGTTACTTTCAAAGGCAATTCGAAATCAAAGTTGTTAAACTTGGCGTCAACTTTAGCCTTTTTGATCAAGTTCGCTGACATCAACCCTTCAGTCTTGCCGAAGATGTCACCGGCAGCATCTGGTAAGTTCTTCACACGGAATTCTTTAGAACCCATAGACTTCGTTGAACCGTCTGCTTCACGAACGCTTACGGAAATCTTCATAGTACCACCAGAGTTACGTGTAACATCGGCGATGTATTCGCTACCAGATTTCTTTACGCCAGGACCGTTCACAATCAAGTTTGAGGGATCTACACCTGGAACAGAAATTTCCAATGGGTTGTCTACTCCGCGGTACAGCACGTTCATCTTGGTTGGAGAGATTACTACGCTCGGAGGTGCAACGTTGTACGTTTGTTCCCCTATGGCGAATGTTTTAACCTCGCCATTTGTTAATAAGCGAATCTCACCATTCCACGTCTTGGTGCCATTTCCGGTCGCCGGGAATGAAATATTTGCGACACCGTTTACAATATCTTCAGCATCAATCTCTTGTCCATTGATCACGAAGGTAGGATCTTGTGTATCGTCGAATGCTGCGAGTAGCACTTGCGCTTCGTACTTATCACCTTGTGTTACAAAAGTACTCTTTGGAATAACGATGGGCATTACACCGGTTACCTTAATATCACGTGCGTTGATATTCGTGTATAGGTGATCGATAACATTTGCTTCTGAAGTACGAATATCACTCTGCATACCCGTTAAGAAGGTCATCACCGAAATCAATGGATAGTGCTCAAACTTAGCTGCTTCCCATGTGATTTTCGCACCATCGTGCATGTGGTCATTCAAATCAAACGTATGATCCAAAGCATCCTGCAAGCTAGCATTATCCTTAGATTCTTGTTTCAAGAAGTCACGGAAGTCTGCCATGGCGGCTTTCAATTTCGGGCCATTTTGTTCAATTAAGAAGTAGTTTGGACTCACTTCACGGTCGTCCATCTTCTTTGGTTTGCCAGGTACCTCTTCGTCTTCGCCGCCAGAACGAAGAACGAGCTCGTCCTTCATATCTTCGATCATGTTGTAGAGGTTATCTGCTTTCTGCTTGACTTGAACCGCTTTATCTCTCCATGGTCCAGCTTTGGCTTCATTGTCACTTGCTGCACTGTTGAATGCAGAGTACAACGAAGAGTTTTGATTTTCTACAGTTTCAATTGATGCTTGTTGGCCCAACATCACTTCGTAAAACGCATCCATGACCTCACGGCTAACGTTGAGGGCAAGAAGTGCTGTCAACACGAGGTACATCATGTTGATCATCTTCTGACGTGGGCTTAAATTTCCTGATGCCATTTGCTCTGTTGTTTAGGGTTTATAAATCGTTTGATGGTCGATTATTTACCCATAGCAGTAAGCATACCGCCGTAAACACTGTTTAAAGTCTCGAGGTTACCTTTCAAGGTAGAGATTTGACCTGCCAAATCTGAAGCATCATTTGAGGCAGTGGCCAATTTTTCCATAACGTCGTTCTGACGCTCTACCTGTGCAGTAGTATTTTCTAATTGCACCGCGTACAAAGCATTCAAGCTTTCCATGTTCGCAGCAGCTGAATTTAGTTGTTCGCTGTATTTAGCAGTGGCGCCTGCAGCATCTACTGCACCTGAAAGCGATCCAGCTGTTTCGCTTAAGCTGCGCATGCCTTCCCCCAAGCGAGCGATCAGCTCTGAATCAATACCGCCATTTTCTAATGCGTTATCAAGCTGCTCAGTTACAGAGAGTGCGCGTTCTCCATCTCCTGTGGCCAATTCTGGGTATACCAAAGACCAATCGTATTCTGTTGCGGGCTTTTCAAAAGCAGAGAAGAAGAAGATCACAGCCTCTGTGGTCAAACCAATAACAAGCATGTAGTTTGCGCCTTCCCAGTGCATGATTTTAAACATTGCCCCAAGAATTACAATTGCTGCACCGAAACCGTACAGTTTAGCCATGAAGTTCTTGAATCTTTTACCGTTTACGTCAATTAGTGCCATAATAGATGAAGTATAAAATTTGAGTTAAGGTATCTTATTATTAAAAGTCTTTTAGGTCACGACCCAAGAAGCTTTGAACAGTACGGAAGCCTATGTAGCTCTTCGCTGTGTCTTGGTATTCGTAATCACGTGCGCCCAGTTGCATGAAGTAGGCTACATCTTTCCATGAACCGCCACGAATCACTTTACGCTTCATCGTTTCAAGTTCATCGTCAAATGCGTTGTACTGGAATTCTGGCGCTACGTCGCTTTCGAAAGCATACGATTGAACGTCGAATGCTGTCGAAGTCCATTCGCTCACGTTACCAGACATACAGTAAAGGTTGTATCCGTTTGGGGAGTAAGCAGTAGTTTTTACAGGGTAGAAACCACCGTCTGCGGTCAAGTTACCTCGACTAGGCTTGAAGTTAGCTAGGTAACAACCTGCGCTGTTCGTTGCATAAGGACCACCCCATGGGTAGGTAGTCAATTCTTCGCCACCGCGTGCTGCGTATTCCCATTCTGCTTCTGTAGGAAGACGGAAGTCGTGCTCGATGATTTCACCTTCGCGCTTTAAGAAATCACGACGGTACTTGCTTCTCCAGTTTGCGAAAGCACGTGCTTGTCTCCAGCTCACACCAACAACTGGGTAGTCGTCGTAGGCTGGGTGCCAGAAGTATTTGTCGTGCATTGGCTCGTTAAAGCTGTAGGTGAAATCGTGAATCCATACCAAGGTATCAGGGTATACGTTGATCGTCTCTTTTTCAAAGAATGAAGAACGGTCTGAGCTCGCTTGCTTGAAATTAATGTAATCACGGTAGCCGAACAATTCGCCATCGCCGTCTTCGTCGCGGTAATCATATTCCGAGCGATTTAGCTTGCTGGCGGCTTTTTGCTTATTGATCCAGTAATACGTATAGTTCAATTGGCGAGTATCCAAATGACGATAACCCAACCACTGCTCTTCTGGAGCTAGGTACATGCTTTCCATTACTTCAGTGTATTCTGGAGATGGATAGCGGTTCTTATCCCATTCGAGGTAAGGGTCCCAATCCAAACGACGCATCATGCTATCTGGGTAGTTCAACGCGACGTAATCTTGGAAGTAAGTTGGATCTTCAGCTTCCGCAAGATCGATGTACTCAAAATCTTCTACCAAACCTTCAGCCAAGCGAACACGAGCGATAGAATCGCGTACCCAGAATACAAACTGACGGTACTCGTTATTCGTAATTTCGGTTTGGTCCATGTAGAACGAGGCAATACTCACCACTTTCGCTGGAGCAGTATATGCATAGGGTACATCTTCATCATGGTTTCCCATAGTGAATGATCCCTGTGGAATATATACCATGCCATAAGGTTCGCTAGGGTACCAGGTTGGTCGGTCTTGAACACCTACCAATTCACCGTGATCACTACTGCCACATGAGGCCAAAAGTGCTGCTGTGGCGAGCCCTAAGAGGAACTTTTTCATAATCTATGTATTTCTACTTTGTTCGTTTTTTAAGCAAGCCGCTATATTACAAAAATATAGGGTTTCTGTAACTGCCTTTTTCTTTGGGCGGAATTTCGATCGTAAAACAGTAGGTCATCATGATTTCATGTGAGCCGCTGCTTGAGTTTCTCAACGATGACGTAGTTAGGTCGTACGAGTAACTTGCACGCAAATCTTTGGTGATTTGGTAGCCGGCCATAACAGCCAAGGCATCTTGTACTCTGTAAGTAACGCCACCCCAGATTTGATTATTGTACATGGCCGCAGCATTTATATCAAACTGTGTGGTTACAAAGTCAGTCTTAATCATGGCTGCCGGCTGAAGCACGAAACCATTTCCAAGGTCAAGATCATAACCTCCCATGAGGTAATAGTGACGTTGTCCGCGAATCTCTGCATTGAAGCTGCCGCCTGTTGCGTTGAGGATATCTTTTGTTTCAAGGAGTCGTGTGCTGCTCAATCCTGCATACCAGTTGGTGTGGCGGTAGTAGGCACCAAAGTTCAAATCTGTGGCCATTGAGCTGCTTCCAAAAGCCACCAACGATGGATCGTTCATGGTTTGAGGCGGCGCCCAATTTCCTGTGGTTACTGCTTTGTTTCTGAAATCCACGCGCAATCCCAATCCAAGTGTTCCTCCTGCAAGGTCCATCTGGTATCCGTAGCCCAATCCCACGGTCATGTCTTGGAAATACCCAATCATATCATTGGTCACATTTACTGCTAAACCGCCATGTAGGATATTCAACGGAATGTTCGCTGTGAAGTTCTGTGTACTTGGTGCATTATCAAAGCCTACCCATTGTTGACGGGCGGCCATGCCTAAACAAATAGCATCTCCTGCACCAGTAACTCCTGGGTTGTAGAAGATTTTGTTATTCGCGAATTGGGTGAACTGTACATCCTGTTGAGCCCAAAGACTTGATGTGCAGAACATTGCGAACAGTGCGATACAGGTTTTTTTCATCTGATTTGGCGCGTACGTGTTTTCAGTTGCCGCTAAAGATAGAAAAATTCCCTTGCGAATGACATAAACATCCTTTTGTTATCAAGCTTTTTGTTGCGCTTTCCACCAGCGTGAGGGTAATTTTCCCTGTAAAGCCTCTTCATAATCCTCAAGACCACAAGGAACTAGAGCCGTTCTATTTTGGTCCGGGCTGCCTTTTGGAATTTCTATCCACCATCTCCCGCTTTTTGGACTCTTGAAAAAATTCACTTCGTCACTGTCGTCGACGAGTACGGTGTATTTCTGGTAGTCAGCGCGCGATCCTTTTGGGTAATCTCCATAGCGCAATGAGATGCCTTCGAGGAAGTACCATAGGGCATGTGCGCAGAGGTGCGCGCTCTGTCCGCGGTTGTCCAAGCGTGGGTTGTATTCGTACAGGCCGAGCTGTGATAATTGGTCGCTCATTCCAGCATATCTCGTAATGGCACATAATTCCGCTCCGGAAAGCCCGTGGGGCGAGGTGTAGAAGGTACCGGGGTTGTAGCTCTGACGCACGGCCCCGAGGTCAATAGAGACTATATCGGCATCGCGAACGAAGGGTTCCGTACGAGCAATTTGGTTTTGAATTTCTCCGAGACGAACCGCTTCAAAGAACAGTTTGTCAATGAGTTTAATTTCCTCTGGATTATTGAAATAGGTTTGGTAGCCGAGGTTAGTGAAGTTGTAGAGGTTGTGGGGCTGTTGTAGGACCAAGTGGCTCACGTAGCTCTGATGATCCAGGTCGCGTCCTTCGCCGCCGACATCTAGTCTAGCGTCGACCGCGACTACATTGACGGTTTGTTCGAGGTTATCATAGGCGCGGTAAGAGCCAAAGGTCAATTCCTGGGAACCTCCTATCGTAATGACGATGATGTTGCGCTTTAGGAGTTCCTCGGTGATTTCCTTGAGTGCAGTAATGGTATCAAGGTGTTGCTCTCCCTTGTATAGGTTGCCGAGGTCTGCTAAATGAAAATCCCAATTCCCCTTGTACAATTGGTACAAGAACGGACGAATGGCATCTGCAGCGCCATCACAGCCTACGTTGCGGTAGGCGCGACGATCCTCTTGTACGCCGATAATGGCCACGTTGATGCCGTCGAGATCAGGCAGGCCATCGAGTTCGGTGTGCTTGTGCACGACTCGACCAAGCTGGTTCGTGTCCAGTACGGGCAGTGCATTGAGCACACTGTCGGGTATAGGGCTAAGGTGTAGCACGGGCAAGGAATTTACCCGTCCAATTTAGGGCCTTATTTACGTCCGCCACGACGTTTTGAAGGGCCTGCCGCTATAAGTTCTTCACAACGGGCACGGTCCAAAGATTCTGGTTCAGTGCCTTTCGGAATCTTGTAGTTATTGCCACCTGACTTGATATAAGGTCCGAAGCGTCCTTTGAGGATCTGGATGACCGGCTCTTCTGTGAATTCTGCAATGATGTTATTCGCAGCACCGGCTTCTTTTTCTTCAATGACTTGGATGGCTTTTGCCAAACTCACCTCTTCGGGAGTATCCTCGGTAAGGCTGTAGAATTTTTTGTTCCACATCACATACGGACCGTAACGACCTACATTGGCTTTAATTTCAAGATCCTTGTAGGTTCCTACGGTACGAGGAAGAACCTCTTCACGAAGGGCCATTTCCAATGTGGCATCATAGAATCCTACGTTTGGTGGTAGTTTTTTAAATCGTGGCTTGGTCTCCTCATCACCGTCACCAATCTGGAATACAAACCCAAAACGAGCGAGTTTTACGTATACCGGTTCGCCAGTGCCCGGCTCTTCACCGAGCAGGCGTGAGGCCTTGCCGCCTTGTGGGGCTTGTTCGATGAGCGGGTGGAATTGGCTGTAGAAATCCTGGATAGAATCCTGCCAGCGTACTTGACCTTCTGCGATGGTATCGAAGTTTTGCTCGGCTTTCGCGGTGAACTGGTAGTCCATGATGAGCTTGTAATGCTCAGTGAGGAAATCAGTCACTACTCGGCCGATGTCGGTAGGGAAAAGTTTGTTTTTATCTGCGCCGTAGGTTTCTGTGGCAGTGGCTTCGGACAGGCCGGCGGCGTTGAGCGTAAGGACTTGGTAATCGCGTTGGTTGCCTTCTAGGCTATCCTTGATCACGTAGTCTCGCTTTTGAATGGTTGAGATGGTCGGTGCGTAGGTCGAAGGACGTCCAATACCGAGTTCTTCAAGTTTCTTTACGAGTGCCGCTTCGGTGTATCGCGGGGTGTGCTTGGTGAAGCGTTGTGTGGCAGTAATCTCAGTGTAGGAAAGGCGGTCACCTTCTTTTACGGCAGGTAATTGGCCGTCTACGGTCTCTGTGTTTTCGTCGTCAGTGCCTTCGGTATATACTTTGATGAATCCGTCGAATGTGATCACTTGGCCGCGGGCAGTGAAGCGCTCTGCAGAAGGAGCATTTTCATTGGCCAATTTAATGGTCGTGTTCTCCAATTTTGCATCCGCCATTTGAGAGGCGATGGTGCGCTTGTAGATCAAATCATAGAGACGCTTTTGTCTGTCGTCGGCACCGGCGATGGTCTTAGAGAAATTGGTCGGGCGGATGGCCTCGTGTGCCTCCTGCGCGCCCTTGCTCTTGGTGCTGAATTTGCGTGCCTGATGGTATTCGGGACCGAAATGTGCTTCAACGTGCTGGGCGATTCCAGTGATGGCATCGTTGCTCAAGTTAAAGCTGTCCGTTCTCATATAAGTGATGTGTCCGGCTTCGTATAGGCGTTGGGCGAGGGTCATGGTTTGACTCACGCTGTAGCCCAATTTTCTACTCGCTTCCTGTTGGAGGGTAGAGGTAGTGAACGGGGCGGCAGGGCTTCGTTTGCCAGGGCGCATTTCTACGCTCTCGACGGTGAAATTGGCCCCAGCGCAATTTTGTAAAAAGCTCTGTGCAGCCTCTTGAGTAGGGAATCCGTTGCTAATATCTGCTTTGAATGAGATGCTACCGTCTGTGAAGATTCCACTGACTTTAAAGGATGCTTCAGGGGTATGCGCCTCGATTTCGCGCTCCTTCTCCACAATCAATCGCACGGCCACACTTTGCACACGACCGGCGCTCAATCCGCGTTTGATGCTCTTCCACAATACAGGGCTTAATTCGTACCCTACCAATCGATCCAGTACGCGACGCGCTTGTTGTGCATCGACCAATTCTTTGTTGATCTTTCGAGGATTCTCTACCGCACGCAGGATGGCGGTTTTAGTGATTTCGTTGAAAACAATACGCTCGGTATTTTCTTCCTTTAATTCTAGGGCTTCGCTCAGGTGCCAAGCAATGGCTTCTCCCTCGCGGTCCTCATCCGATGCGAGCCAAACTTTTTCGGCTTTCTTCGCAGCGGCCTTCAATTCCTTAACCAGGGTTTTCTTGTCTTTCGACACGCAATATTCTGGAGTGAATTCGTTTTCGATGTCGATGGCCATCCCTTTATCACACAGGTCGCGAATGTGACCGTATGAAGACATTACCGTGAAATCGCTTCCAAGGTATTTCTGGATGGTTTTGGCTTTCGCCGGTGACTCTACAATGACGAGGTTGTTGGCCATAATGTGGATAAGGGTTGAATTTTGCCGCAAAGTAAAAACCAATTTTTAATGGGATGCAACACCTTATATATGTTCTACCTGTGAACTTTTTCCTTATTACTACGTAATAGATTTTTACTAATCGGACAAATTGTCAGTATACCGATGTATCTTTGAACCATCGCAAGAGAAAGTAAAGTTTTGAGCGAATAGATTTATGGAAGCAAAAACAAAACGCGCAAGCGGAAGGGGTCTCTATGCTGAGGGCGATAAGAACCCACACGAGCATGATGGCACGGTCCACGAGACCAACAATCCCAACGGCACCAAGAAGCTCTACATCGAGTCGTACGGTTGCCAAATGAACTTTTCAGATAGCGAAATCGTCGCTTCAGTATTGGCGAAAGAAGGCTATACGACCACTCAAGATGCGGCTGAGGCGGATTTAGTGTTGTTAAACACTTGTTCGATTCGCGATAAAGCCGAACAAACCGTTCGCAACAGATTGGCGCATTTCAACGGCCACAAGAAAACCAACCCGGACATGAAAATAGGCGTGTTGGGCTGTATGGCGGAGCGCGTGAAGGGAAAGTTGTTGGAAGAAGAAAAATTGGTTGACTTGGTCGTAGGACCAGATGCCTACCGCGATCTCCCGAATCTTTTGGAGGAGCTCGATGGCGGTCGTAAGGCGGTCAATGTAATCCTGAGCAAGGAAGAGACTTACGACGATATTGAACCGGTTCGCTTGGGCGGAAATGGCGTAAGTGCCTTTATTTCCATCACTCGTGGTTGTGATAACATGTGTACCTTCTGTGTAGTGCCGTTTACCCGTGGACGCGAGCGTTCGAGAAACCCACAAACCATCGTAGACGAGGCATTGGACCTTGCGAACCAGGGCTACAAAGAAATTACCCTCTTGGGACAGAACGTTGACAGCTACTTGTGGTACGGCGGCGGACTCAAGAAGGACTTTGATAAGGCTTCGGATTTGGCCAAGGCCAGCGCGGTGCATTTCGCGGACCTCATGTCGATGGTTGCCGAGGCAGTGCCGCACATGCGCATCCGATTCTCCACGTCGAACCCGCAGGATATGCGAGACGATGTGCTCGAGACCATTGCGAAATACAAGAACATCTGTAACTACATCCATTTGCCAGTGCAAAGTGGATCGTCTCGCATCTTGGAATTGATGAACCGTGGGCACAACAGAGAGGAGTACTTTGCGCTGATCGACCGCATTCGCCGAATCATTCCTGGGTGTGCTATTTCGCATGATATGATTGCGGGCTTCCCGACGGAAACCGAGGAAGATCACCAGGAAACGTTGAGCTTGATGGAATATGTCCAATATGATTTTGGTTACATGTTCTTCTACAGCGAGCGCCCGAATACGTATGCGGCGAGAAAATTGGAAGATGATATTCCTCTTGAGGTGAAAAAGCGCCGATTGAACGAGATCATCCAGTTGCAAAACAAGCATTCACTCATGCGCCACGAAGCCATGGTGGGCAATACCTACGAGGTGTTGGTAGAGGGCACGTCTAAGAAGCGCGAGGACCAATTATTTGGTCGTACCGACACCAACAGTGTGGTGGTATTCGATCGCCATGATTTCCAACCTGGAGATTTTGTAAAAGTGAAAATAGATAGATGTACGGCAGCGACCTTGATTGGTACTGTAGTCTTCGAATAAACGTTAATACACTACCAATGTCTGATATCAAAAGCATCAAACAACGCTTCGGCATCATCGGGGTAAGTCCATTGTTGGACCGCGCCTTGGAGAAAGCTGTGCGTGTGGCGCCGACCGACATCAGTGTCTTGGTCACCGGAGAAAGTGGGGTGGGTAAAGAATCCATCCCAAAAATCATTCACGGATTGAGCCACCGCAAGCATGCACCGTACATCGCGGTGAACTGTGGTGCCATTCCTGAGGGAACCATAGATTCGGAACTCTTTGGGCACGAGAAAGGCGCTTTTACGGGCGCCACCGGCGCCCGTAAAGGGTACTTCGAAGAAGCCGACGGCGGCACCATCTTTTTGGACGAAGTGGGCGAATTACCCATGCCCTCACAAGTGCGATTGCTTCGCGTGTTGGAAACGGGGGAGTTCATCCGAGTGGGATCGTCTCGCGCCAACAAGATTGATGTTCGCGTCGTTGGAGCCACGAATGTGGGCATGCTCGAGGCAATCAAGAATGGAAAGTTCCGTGAGGATTTGTACTACAGATTGAACACGGTGGAAATCAACTTGCCGCCATTGCGAGAGCGCCCGGCGGATATCCATTTGTTGTTCCGAAAGTTTGCGGCGGACTTCGCCAATAAATACCATTTGCCGCCGGTGCGTTTGGACGATGAAGCGGTCCGATTACTGGAGCAATACCGATGGCCAGGAAACATTCGTCAATTGCGCAACCTGGCGGAGCAGATGAGTGTGATTGAGACCTCGCGACTAGTGGGTAAGGATATATTGAAGGCATATTTACCTCAAGTAGATGCCTCTAATTTACCTGCGTTGGCCAATTCGCGCCTCAGTGATGATAACCTATCTAATGCTGATTTCGCTAAGGAGCGTGAGGCTTTGTACAAGCTGTTGTTTGAAATGCGCGCGGAAATCAATGCATTGAAAAATGCGGTGGCTTCGGGCGAGGGTATTTACGAGAGCATGCAGCGCGAGTATCCCAAGATTACGGGCGAGTACAGTCCGTCGGACGGGGCGGTGACTTTCGTGGATCACGAGCAGTACGAGGATTTCAACGAGGATGAGAATACCATTGAGATTGAAAATTTGAGCTTAGTGGACAAGGAAGTGGAGTTGATCAAGAAGGCGTTGGAAAAGTCTAATGGAAAGCGGAAGGTTGCCGCGAAGGAATTGGGCATTTCTGAACGTACCTTGTATCGCAAGATCAAACAATATAATCTAGAATAATGGTCCAATTCTGCCGCATATCCATCCTATTTCTCGCGTTGGCGCTGCCTTCCTGCAAAGGCGGGTACAGCTTTACGGGAGGTAATGTCGGGGATGCGAAGACGATGCAGGTGGACTTTTTCGATAATAATGCACAGATTGTGAATCCGGAGGCCTCGCAGTGGGTGACCGAAGCGATCAAAGATATTTTTGTGCAGCAGACGCCGCTGGAGCTCGTTCAGGGGCCGGCCGACATGTATATCAGCGGCGAAATAAACGAATACAGTTTGCGGCCGCAGGCGGCGCGAGGTCCCAGTGAGGTGGCTCAGATGCTGTTCACTATAAGTGTGCAGGTGGAGTTCATCAACGAATTGGCCCCAGAGAATAATTTCAATGCTCGGTTTAGTCGTTCTCGTCCCTACGATGCGGACCTCAATTTTTCCGATATTGAAAACGAATTGGCTGCAGAAATCATCAAAGAATTACGAGAAGATGTGCTGAATAGAGCCATCGCGAATTGGTAAATGAACGCAAAGAAAATCAACACCTTGTTCAAGCATCCGGAGCAGATTACTTCGGAGGATTTGATTGGCCTAAAGCAGGCGGTGGATGATTTTCCATATGCGGCTCCGTTGCATGCGTTGTATATGAAGGCATTGCAGAAGAAGGAGAGCTATTTGCTGCCGGGTCAGATTAAACGAGCGGCCATTGCCACGCCGAACCGTGCGGCTCTGAAAGAATTTCACGATATGCCCATCCCAGGCATGGAGAGCGCGAAGGAGGTGCCGGTGGTAGATTTTACCGAGGTGGCCGAGGCGGGCAAGGTGGAAGAAGTTGAGGTGGCGGCCAAAGCTCCGGAGAAAAAGGCTGTGGAGCCGGTGAAGGCCGTGGAGTCGGTGAAGGCGAAAGTTGAGAAAGCGGCGGAACCTGCAACGCCTAAGACAGAGAAAAAGCAGGTGGCGGCCCAAAAGTCCGAAGCGGTGAAGTCTAAGTCGAAGGTGAAAGAGCCGGTAAAATTGGAAACCCCAAAACCGAAAGCTGCTCCTGCAAAATCTGCATCAGCTCAAGAAGATTTAAGTCATTTGCCAGAGGCAGTGCGCAAGGCGATTTTGCGCTCACGTGCGTTGCGCGGGGAGGAAATTCCTACGAGTACCACGGAAGAGAAAAAGCCGGCTGAGGTTGCAGCACCAGAGTTGAAGCAACGTCCTTCGGAAGTGTCCGCTGAACCGACTAAAAAAGCCGAGGGAGTAGAACCAACTCAAACTGTTTCTGTCGAGGAGAAACTGGCTGATGAGAAACCTGTCGAGGACAAACCTGTTCAGGAAGAGCAGCCGGCCGTTGCTGAGAAGCCTGCCGCGGAGAAGTCTGTTGCTGAGAAGCCTGCCCCAGAGAAGCCGAAACAAGCTCCCAAAACTCCGAAGCCGAAGATTGAAAAGGCGACGAAATCGGAAGCTGCATCTATTGAGGAAAAACTTGAGGTAAGGGAAATGCCTTTTAGCGAAAAAGCGTCATTCATGGAGTGGTTAACGGCTGATTTCTCGGACGGAGAGCCCAAAAAAGTAGTACGCAGCGCGCCGAAAGATGTGAAGACGATCATCAGCGAATTGCCCAAATTCCCCGCGCCGAAGAAGGATGGAAAAATAGACGTGTTCCACTTGCCTTCGGACGACCAAGGGAAGTTTGTAACCGAAACATTGGCAGAGATTTATCTAAAGCAGGCGCTTTGGGATAAGGCAATCAACGCTTACGAGGTTTTAAGTTTGAAATACCCGGAAAAAAGTGGTTTCTTTGCCGACCGAATTAGAGAAATTAAGAAACATAAGAAGTAATGACAGCATTGTTTACCATCCTGATTGTTGTGGTCTCCATATTGTTGGTTTTGGTCATTTTGGTTCAAAACCCAAAAGGAGGTGGTCTTAGCTCAGCCTTTGGTGGCGATAGCCCTCAAATGCTAGGTGGCGTGAAGAAAACTACAGATTTCTTGGACAAGGCAACTTGGACTCTGGTCATCGCTTTGTTCGTATTGGTCATCGGTATGAACATGGTGAGCACTGAAACGGTCGAAGAGCAGGATACTATTTTGCAAGAGCAGGTAGAGGATGCACTTCCATTCCAGCCAAGCATGCCCGCAGCACCGGCAGATGCTCCTGCAGAGGAGGCACCTGTTGAAGGTATGCCTGAGAGCGTAGAATAAGAAGCGTTTTTAGCACATAAAACAAGCCCGCATGGCAGTTGCTGTGCGGGTTTTTTTATGCTTTTATGTCAATTTTTCGCACGCAGATATGCGGTCGGTGACAGGATGACACGAATTTAACCTTGGCACAGAATTTCATGTATTGATGCGTCAAACAATAATTAAATAACTCAAATCATGGCAGATTTAAACATTCGACCGCTAGCTGACCGAGTGATCGTGGAACCTGCAGCTGCGGAAACTACGACTGCGTCTGGAATTATTATTCCTGATACAGCGCAAGAGAAACCTCAAAAAGGCACTGTTGTGGCCGTTGGTCCTGGTAAGAAGGACGAGCCAATGACGGTAAATGTTGGCGATACTGTGTTGTATGGCAAGTACAGTGGCACCGAATTCAAGTACGAAGGCGGTGAGTATTTGATCATGCGCGAAGCAGATATCATGGCTATTGTTTAATCTATTAATGGAGTAAAAGCATAGTAAAATGGCAAAACAAATTTCATTTGATGTAGATGCACGCAACAGCCTTAAAGCTGGGGTAGATGCGTTGGCAAATGCAGTAAAAGTGACCTTGGGTCCTAAGGGACGCAATGTGATCATTGAAAAAGCGTTCGGCGCTCCTCATGTAACTAAGGATGGGGTGACCGTAGCGAAGGAAATTGAACTC
>Ga0255765_1003351_pt1 | contig 17203 bp, 7 predicted proteins | sample 041ome_8_FD_179965 | JGI IMG/M metagenome (GOLD analysis project Ga0255765, IMG submission 179965) | Coastal salt marsh microbial communities from the Groves Creek Marsh, Skidaway Island, Georgia - 041407BS metaG (version 2) | ecosystem: Environmental > Aquatic > Marine > Intertidal zone > Salt...
AGGAGAAGGGGGAGGAGACGGAGGAGGACTTGGTGGAGGAGATGGGGGAGGAGATGGGGGAGGGGACGGTGGTGGTGAGGGTGGTGGTGAAGGTGGTGGTGAAGGTGGTGGACTCGGAGGAGGCGAAGGAGGAGGCGAAGGAGGAGGGGAGGGCGGAGGACGTGGTGGAGGTGAAGGAGGAGGCGAGGGAGGAGGGGATGGCGGTGGCGAAGGGGGAGGGGAGGGAGGAGGACTTGGTGGAGGAGATGGTGGAGGTGAGGGAGGCGGAGATGGCGGAGGAGATGGTGGAGGTGAAGGCGGTGGTCTCGGTGGCGGCGGCGAAGGAGGAGGAGAAGGAGGAGGAGAAGGCGGCGGACTCGGCGAGGACGGCGGCGGAGGAAGTGGTGGTGGCGAAGGAGGTGGAGATGGCGGCACTTTATCCCAACACTCTATGTTGAAGCACGGACAAAAGTCAATGTCGCTCGGAACGCACGTCTCAAACGGACAGTCGAATTCGCCCGTGTTCAAATGAATGTCACCATTATATACACCGCGGTAATGAAGGAGCTCTCTACCTTGCTGCTTATTAGTAGACGCTGATGGACGCTCGGATGAATTCATTTTCTTCTCCAATAAGTTTGCATCGCGTGTTTTAGAGCTGATTTTACACGAGCTCACTTGATTTTTGACGATGCATGCAAATTTTTCGTTGAAAGCGTCAGCGCCGGCGAACATTTTCGATTGCGGAGAAGTTGCCGCATATCCGCTCCAGTTGTAAATATTTTGATCGAAATTCGTCGCATTGTGAAACATCCATCGCATATCCTTTACTTTTGAGGTGTCCCATCTCGAAATGTCTCGATTAAAATTTGAAGACGAGGCAAACATGCTTTCCATGTCCGTGACTTGCGAAACATCCCAGCGAGAAATATCCGCGTTGAAGTCGGAGCGATCCCGAAACGCCGAGACCATATTCGTCACGAGACGCGTGTCCCAATCCGGCATCGCACCGAATATCCCTTTCTCGCACAAGCCATCTTCTCGATGCGAAGCTTCGTTCATTGACAAGCATTCAGATATCGCGTCATGAAAATTGGAGTTCGTGACTTCCCAGCTAGATTTTGAAAGCGAAGAAGCGAAATTTTCTTCGTTTTTCTTCTCGACCATCATTCGCTTTCCTTCGCGCTTCCTCGCTATGTTCTCCGCTATAAAATCTCGTGTTTCTCCATCCGTCATCATCATAATCTTCTCCTTCTTCTCTATCTTTGTGGTTCCTTGTTGAATAAACAATTCGTCGTTTTCGTTTTCGTCGTGAGAAGAAGATCGCGGTCGCGTCGCATTTTGTGCTCCGCTTCTCTCGTCGAAAGTCGAGTCGAGAGAGGATGAGCGAGTTTCTAACTGCCTTCGCGGCGCCGCGCGAACGCTTTCGTCCGCGCTCATGAAATCAGATTTAGAAATTCTCGATGACAACCTTCCTTCGGAATTCGAAGAAGTTGTCTTTGAGATCCTCGCTTTGACGTTTTTGAACAAGGAGTTCTTCGTGCAAGTCAGCCACAAAGGAACCGTCGGTGTCAAGACCAAGTCACCGTTCTCTTCGAGCCGATAAATCTTACCCGCGACTAAACCTAGATGATCGCCTCGCAGACGAAAGTGCCAGTTACCACTGATGACGTTCAATCGAATGAGCGTATTCGTATTCACTTCGGTAAATTTTTGATCTTTTTCGTACCAACACAAATCAGGCAAATCGTTCGCGACTCGGCCCGGGTCTTGCAAGCATAAATTCCAAGTCACTTGCGACATGAGTTCCAAAGCACTCAGTGCCGGAGAGTTTCCAAACTTAGTTTGAATGTGAATAACGAGCGATATTAAATTTATCGCCACGCCGCAATCCGCTTTACAACCAAATCTTCCAAAAGCGGGAAACTCGTAAGGCGCTTGGCAAATGCCGTCGCCGCACGGTATATCAGTCCAAATCGAGTCAACGACGCTCTCGGATAACCAATCGTACATGTAGTATATGTCTTGCGTTTGCTTGATCCTTGGCTTTAAGAGACCAGATACTGAAGATGTAACCTCGTAACTTAGAACAGGCTCAGTTTGTAAATACAGCATGGCGCAATACAAAGTTACAAACGCGGCAAAACTCAAGAGCTTGGAAAAATGACCCATGTGTCGGATGCGCAATCGCGCGTAAGCCTTGAGTTTTTGCAGAACGTCAACGTATGTGCTAGAGTCGCCGTAGTCATCTTCTTGCGAAGAATCGTTAGAATCATATAATAATTCGTCGATATAGTCGTCGTAGTCGCGTTTTTTCTTCAAAAGAGTTTCATCTGAAGAAGCTTTAATCGTCTTCGAAGTTGTCTTTGTCGTGGCATCAGCGCTGTTACTCATCGTTCGATCCATTGAAGCATCGACTGCGCTCGATTTTCCGCTCGAAAAGTCATTCGTTGTCGGCGGCGTCGCGGTTGCCGTCCGAGTCGTCGTCGTCGTCCTCGAGGAGGAAGACGAGTCCTCGAGGGCCTTCTTTTCCGACGGCGAAGATATTGAAGCCAGAAACGCTTTCCCTCCTTTTTTCACTTTCTTTTTCCCTCGGTGAAGATCGCCGTCTTTTATTTCGGCTTCCAGTTCTCCCGTGAACGTGGCTAAAACAATCCCTTCTCTCGACTGCGAGCGCAAAGTCGCGACGGCTTTAATGTGGCAACCCACATCAACCTTCCTCACAAGATAAATCGGAGCAGTAGCGCCGACGATCGCGAGGTTTTCCTCGCTCTCGTCTCCTTTCGTCGTTCGAAACCATTGGAACTCTAACACGAGCGCTTCTTCTTCTTCTTCTTTGTCTTCTTCTTCTTCTTCTTCTTCTTCTTCTTCTTCAATAGTACTAAAAGTAGAACGTTGAGGATGATTTTTTTGTGCGTCGTCGACCCTTTCTTTAGCGTCGTTTGGAGAGGATGACGATTTTGTCTTTTCCTTCTTTTTCTTTTTAACGTTGGAAGAAGCTCTCTTTCTCTGCTGAAAGGTTGGAATCGATCCGATCAGAATAGCTCTCAGCGCTTCTCCGGGTTCCGGCGAACCGGAAATCTTCAAAAGCGCGGTGGAGTTTCCGCTGCTCATGACGCGATTTCCAAAGGGCGCCCTCGTTTCACTTTTGTTTTCAAGTTCCTTCTCTTCTGCGTCTTTTCGTGAAAGGAGAATTCTCTCTCTCTCTCTCTCTCTTCAAACTGCCCTTTTTTTTTCTCTTTCGCGCGAGATGCTCAACGCGTCTGCCGTGGTTCCCCGCGCGTTCGCGTGTAGTAAGTACGTGCGCGCGCGTGTAACAAGAGAGGAAGCGTTGCTCGAGGAGAAAAGAAAAGATGGTAGAGAGAGATGGAAGAATTTTTATCTCCTACTCGTACTGTGTACGTTTTATGAGGGACGGCAAATAAAGTTTCATCAAGGTCAAGTAAAAAAATTTTTGATCTCAATTTGATTCTCAACGTCCTTCTTTTCTATGTTGTGTTGAACCGTTGGGACAAAAAAAACAACATTATTCGAACACAACATTAGCATAGAAAAGAGGAGGAGAGAAAAGAAGAGATGAAAGCTCGCAGCAGCACCTCGTCCTCGCGCGGCGGCGGCGGCGGCGGCGGCGGCGGGGAGAGGACGAACTTCATCGTCGTCCTCCTCGTTTTGGGGAGTCTCGGATGTTTGAAGCTGTGCTGCGTTGGATTATTCGCCAGAGGATTTTTATTCGTGCGCGTTGAACTCGCGCAAAAATCATCGTCGTCGTCGTCGAGCCACGCCGGTGAAAGCTTCGCGACGGACGCTTCTTCTTCTTCTTCTTCTTCTTCTTCTTTCACTACTACTACTACTACTTCTCTAGTAATCGATAAGCTCATCGTGCTCATCATCGACGCAGCGCGATACGATTGGGTCGCCAACTCTGCGTCACATTCTGCTCTGAAACGCGAAGAAAGTGATGATGAGAGCAACAAAAACCATGGCTTGACGGAGCTGCGAGACTACTATTACAACACCGCAGGAGCAGGAGCAGGAGCAACTGCGCGAAAGAGGAAATGGAGAAAGGAAAAGAGCGACGATATAGACAGCGATAGCGATACGTCCGATTCGTTGCTGTTTAAATTCATCGCGGACGCACCGACGACGACGTCGCAGCGGCTGAAAGGACTCTTGACCGGTTCTCTTCCAACGTTCGTTGACGTTTCGAATTCGTTCAGTTCAAAAACGCTCGAGGAAGACAATTTGATACATCAACTTCATCGGAACGGGAAGAAAAGGATACTGTTTTCGGGCGACGATACGTGGGCAGATTTATTCCCACCATCAATCAACGACGATGGCAATAATATTTCTTCTTCTTCTTCTTTTTCTTCTTCCTATTTTACTGATTTTGAAGCGTTTCCTTCGATGAATGTAAGAGATACCGAAACGGTCGATACGGGAGTTCGCAACTCTTGGAAGAAAGCGCACGCGTTGGCTCTAAAGAATAGGAATGGTAGTAATAGTGATAATAATAGTAGTAGTAGTACTAGCAACGATAGCGCTAGTTTTGATTGCAATGTTGCAGATTGGGACGTGTGGATTGGCCATATGCTTGGCGCCGATCACGTCGGCCACACGTACGGTGCGAAAACAAAAGAGATGAGGAATAAGTTGGAACAAAACGACAGAGATATTAGGAACATTATGAATGATATGAAGACAGAAAAAGAGGTTTACAAAAACGCGCTGTTTTTAGTTTTCGGGGATCATGGTATGACCGACGAAGGTGACCATGGCGGTTCTTCCGAAGTTGAAGTGAATTCGTTCCTCTTCGCGCATCGTCCGCACGGAAATATCAAGGAAGTTTTTGAAAGAGACGACGACGACGATATCATTGAGAGTGAAATGTTGCAAATAGATTTAGTTCCTACGCTTGCTGTGCTCATGGATGTTCCCATACCATTTTCCTCGCTCGGCGTGGTAAACGAGAAACTTTGGAACTTATTTCATTACGATGAAAAGGATGACGCCGATACTAATAATGGTGAACAAAGAGGTAGCGCGTCTTTTGCATACGCTCTCGACCAGAACGTGCGTCAGGTTTGGAGGTACATCAACGCGTATCATCGCGTGAAACGTTTTGAAACGTCGGCGTTTACTCGACTCGAAGAAATGCATGGTAGGTACCAGAACACTTCACGACTGGAGAGTACTGGCTCGCGCGAGAAAAAAAAAGAGCTGGGACTTGCGTTTTTGAGAGAAACACAAACGATGACGCGCAGTGCGTGGGTTACGTTCGGAATGCTTTCCATGGTATTTGGAGTTATCGGTTTTTTTGGCGTTCTTTTGTTATACATGTACTGCATCGCGTACTTTACTTCCAAAGCCGACGTCACCGACGCAAAATTTGAGACTGGGCGAAGAAAAAAAGTCGCGCCGACGAGTGCGAGTAGTGCGACGAATTCGCAATCATTCACGTCGTTTCCTTGCTTATTTGTCGCGAGCGTGGTAGTGTATTTCTTGTCGCTCGCCGCGAGATGTTCCAATTCATTTATAGAGAGTGAAAGAGAGATGTATCAATATCTCCTGGCGACTTTACTTGCGTCAACGTGCATTGATAGATTGAGATTTCATAAGAACAAGCACCCACGGGATAGCTTCGTAAGCTCGAATAGGTTCGCAAAAGATGGAGTAATTTATAACGCAATCCTAGCTATGATCTGCAACGCGTTATTAGCTCGCATCGGAGATACGTGGGTGAAAACGAATTCAACTGAAGAAATTTCGTCTTCGCGAGAGAGCTTGTTGATCTTTGCAACTTTTTGCTTTGCGATGTCTCACCATCTTCAAAATTTTGAGATGGCTGTTTCTTGGATCTTTTGGGCATTTAGCGCCACGTACAGAAACAATCTTTGGTATCCCCGAATAGTTTTCGCGTGCAGCTGGATTTGGTTCCCGGTGACGCGCCAGTTTGAAAGCTTGAGTCCCAGGCGAAGACTGAATTCGAGAGATTTTCTGTGGACGCTGCTGCCAGTGTTTGCAGTCTTAACAAACTCAACTCACATCGGCGGAGTGTTTGTACTCCTCAGCGCGCATATGATGAACTTCTCTTCTAAATCTATCGGTAATATGCTGACTTTATTTCCGTCTACTTCGCGCCCTGATGCGCGTCATTCATCACTGTCCAAAAGCCGAAGAGACGAAAAAGAAGAAAGAGAAAAGACAATATTCCTCTCGGGAAGTATTTTTACCGCGTGCGTGGCGAGTTTGCTGTTCTCGCAAGTAATATTTTATGGAGGAGGTCATTGGGTAAAGTTTAATGGATTGAGGTTCACCGCTGGGATGACTGGAATGGATTCGTTCAACTGGTATTTGTGTGGAATTTTGTTAGGCTTGGATACTTTCTGCGGAGAAATTATTTCAGTCTTGATGTTTCCAATATTTCTTTCGTACTTTTCATTGTCGTCGTCGTTGTCGTCGTTGTCGATGCGCGGAGGATGGAAGGAGAAGCAACAAGAAGGACAAGAAGAACAAGAAGAACAAAAACAAAAACGCGTGGATTTGAACGTCAGGAGTGTTGGCTTTCTCGCGCTCGCGTTTCTTCGCGGATTAGGCGTTTTCGTTTCAACCTTCTTTGTCGCATACGAGCGACGACATCTCATGACTTGGGCAATTTTTGCACCCAAGTTTATCTTTGAGATTTGCTCTCTCTTGTGTTTTGAATGTTTCCTGGTTTTCAGTTTCGTTCTCGCGTCTAAAACGCGCGTATACGAAACTCTTTCCGAAAAAAAAATTGACGAAGATTTTAAGATGAGAGAACGCACGCGGCGTTCAAAAGTCTACAAAAGTCGCGCCTAGCTTTCGGACCGGGAATCACAATTATGTTCCGTGTGATGACTATTAATTAGGTCGTAACTTAACACGCGAGAATAGATTTTAGATAGTACAGCAATTTTAATTATAGATCACAAAGCGCAAAAAAAGAAGAAGCCCGGCTGTCTGTGTTTTAAATCCAAGGCCTTCCATCTTACCCGGTTTATATCACCTGGAAAGATTCACCATTAACAAGCGTTAAGTGCAAAGTCCTACTGGTCTCCTGATACTTTCTTCTTTCCGCGGCGCTCCTATCGCTCGAATTACTCTCCGATTCGATGATTTTTTGAAGCTTTCCAAAGCTTCTCGCCGTGTTCCTATCGCTCAACTTCCCCGCACTTTTCGCGCCTACGCGAACTAATAAATTTTTCACCTCTTGCCTTAACTTTCCGGAATACTGTGTCTTATCTACGCCTCCGGCGGCGGCGGCGGCGGCGGCGTTGCTACCGTTATTTTTTCCACCATTGGCCTCTACGCTGTTCTCCTTCCCACTTTTTCTGTTTCCGCGTTCGTCTTCGTTTCCGCCAGCGACGGCGGCTTTTTGTTGTCTTTTAAACTCCTCCAACTCTGCGCGCGCGCGTTCGAGCGCGTCCATCGTTTCTTTGAGTTTTCCCTTCAACTCTTCAACAACCACTCCCGCTTCTTCTTCTTCTTTTTCTTGTTTCTCATCTTCCTTTTTATTCGCTCGCGTTGTATTTTGCAGCGCTTTCCTCTTCTCCCGTTCCTCTTTCGCTCTTCTCACCCACACTTCCAATTCTGTCTTTAACTTGTCGTTTTCAATTTGGGAAGCGGTTTTCCGTTCGACCAAAACGTCTTGCACGAAGAGCAAATACTCCACCAGAAGCTGCGCCAATCGAAACGCCTTCTCCTTTAACTTTGCTTTCTTTTTGTTCTCGTCGTCATCGTCGTCACCGTTATTGTCGTTCTCGTCGCGAGGAAGAGGAGGAAGAAAAGAAGAAGAAGAAGAGGAGAAATCGCCTCGAATTATGTCTTCCACAATCAATTCTAAACCGTCCACGTCGTGTAAACGAACGATATCTTCCGGCGAAGGCACTCGCTCGAGAAGGTTCCAATCCACAGGATGCACTCGCGGGAAAGAAGAGAACGAGAACGTTGGTGTTGATGTTGATGGTGTTGGTGTTGTTGATGTTGATGGTGTTGTCGTCATTTTTTTACTCAAAGTGCACGGTGCAAAGAGTGATTTGTGGTGTACTGATGAGATGAGAGTAGAAAATCGCGTTTTAAAACGGGGGTTGAAATTTTAATAAAATGAGGAAAAATTTCGGTTGAAATTTTAAAAATGCACGAGGAAAAATTGAGGAGAGAGAGAGAGAGAGAGAGAGGACGACGTCATTTACTTCCTCCACACTCTTCTCCCCTCGTCGCGCACACGCGCACGCACACGCCTTTTCGGACGCTGCTCTCTTCTATGAACGCCTCCTCGCGACTGCTCTTTTTCTCGACGTCGTCGACGCGTGGGACGGCTTTGCCTTCTTCTTCTTCTTCTTCTTCTTCTTCTTCTTTTTGTTCTTCTTCTTTGAGAAGGAGGAGCACGAAAACGACGACGACGACGACGACGAAAACGTCGTTTGCTTCTCGGACGAACGCCACCATGAAAAACGAGAGCAAGGGAAAAGAGGAGGAGGAGGAGGAGGAAGGGAAAACGTTCGATAAGATTCTCTCCGTGTTGCAAGCGCACAAGAGTCGTCGGTTATCGGTCGCCGCGGAATGCAGAACGCTGGTGAGCAACGCGAGTTTTACCGGGTTCGGTGGCGTTTTGTGCACGATAGCGTCTTCTTCTTCTTCTTCCTCTTCAACGACGAACCCGAAAACGACGAAAGACGGAGAAAAGGAGCGCGAAGATGATCCTTCCTATCCGGTGGGTTCTTTCGCCGCGTTTGCGATAGAAGAAGAAGATGTGGAAGAAGGAAGCGAGAGAGTTTCAACGCGCTCCTCCGCCGCCGCGGGCTTACCGATATTCGCGCTGTCGCAACTCTCCTCGCACACCAGGGACCTTTTGAAGAATAAGAGAGCGTCACTTTTTTGCGCGGAGAGTGGTGGCATGAGACCAGACGCTGCTCGCGCGACGCTCGTCGGCTCAGTGGAGAAAATCGAAGACGAAAAAGAGAGAGCGAAAGCGCGAGAGATATATTTAAAGCATCACCCGGATGCGTTCTGGGTGGATTTTGGCGATTTCAGTTGGTTCAAAATGACCGAGTTGAAAGAAGTGAAGTACGTCGGTGGGTTTGGCCGCGCGGCTACCGTCGGGGCGTCGGACTACCAAAGCGCGAAAGTCGACCCGGTGAGAAAATTTTCGGCGCCGGTGTGCAAACACATGAACGAAGACCACGCGGAGAGTACGCTGGATATCGTAAAGATGGTGGTTTTCGGAGATGAGAATATGAATTTAATTCGTAGCAGCAGTAGCAATAGTAGTAGCAGCAGTGATGATGAGAAGAATATGAAGGCGGAAATGTGTGAAATCGACTCTATTGGGATGACTGTGAGCCTACGAATGGGAGGTCAAAATCTAGGTAAAGTACGAATCGAATGGCAAGAACCTGCGTACGATCGAAAAGCTATCAAGGATCAAATAGTAAATCTCACAAAGAAAGCGGCTGCGGCCGCAGCGGCAGCAGCGACTGATAAGTAGTGACCGAGACGACCAAAATAGAGAGAGAGAGTAGTGCGAGCCAAAAAAGTGTACTAATGCTACAAAACTAAAATCTAACGTCGGCGTCGTTGTTATCGTCGAACAAGGAAAGATCTAAATAACCAAACTGTCTAAACACCCCGTCGTTCAAGACTGGGGTAAAAAGGACACCTCTAAACTCGCCGTGGTACTCGCTACAAAACGCGTCGCCGGACAAAGAGTTGTACTTTATAAACACCGCCTCGCTTGGAATCGGTTTCGGAATCCCATCCGTGTCTAAACCGTGCAACTTTCCTTTGGGAAGGTTCAACTCCTCCGTCCAAATTTTCAAGGCATCGATGCCTTCTCGACCGGTTTGCGCGCAGATACCAAACATAACCGTCTCCGAGTTATACGAAAGTGTGCGAACGGCGTTGCCAAGCGAGCGTTCCGCGCACGTCGTCGTTGTCGTTGTCGAAGAAGACGAAGACGAGGATACGCGTTTCCTTTGTTCGTCGTCGAATCGTCTCAAAACAACGTCCGCGTCTCGGAGACTCGGTAACTTGGACACGTCCACCGACTTTTTGACGAAGGAAAACGTCTTTGAAGAAGACGAAGAAGAAGAAGAAGTACTGGGTTTTCGCCGCGTCGTTTCCTCGAACGGATTTTTCGGTTTCTTCTTCGTCTTTTTCTTCTCCTCTTCCTCTTCTTCTTTTACTACTTCTCGCAGCTTCTGTGCCTCACGCAACGCCTCGAACGCTTTGGAATTTCTAAAACCTCCTCCTCTTCCTCCTCCTTCTTCTTCTCCGGGCGAAGTCGCGTCGTCACTCACCACGGCGAAAGGAAGACTTTGACGACGACTTTGACGACGTTGTTGTTGAGGGGTCGTCTGAAGAAGACAAAGATGAAGAAAACGGCTTTGAGAGGACACAGAGGGCGAAGAGATCGATGTCATGATGATGACGATATCGAAGATGATATTAATGATGATGCGTGCGCACTCTTTTCCAACGAACGCTTTTTTTATGAATGAATGAATGAGTGAATGAATGAATGAAGAAGCGTCGTCAAGAAATCCAACCAAAAAAAGAAGACAAACAGACAGAAGAAAACGAAGAAAACCCGCATCTAGACAAAAAACGCACAAAAAAAACAGAACGATGTCTACTTTTCCTTCGCCTCCTCCTTTTTCTCCTCTCTCCGCGAAAACGAGGACGACGACGACGACGACGACGAGAAGTGGTGGTGGCTTTACCAGAGAACAACAACAACAACAACAACGACGACGACGACGAGGAGGAGGAGGAGGAGGAGGAGGACAACGATTTTGGAATTTGACGACGAATTTGACGGAGAAGAAGAGATCGCGAATGCATCTTCTTCGCATCGTCTCGTCTTCAACATCGTCGTCGTCGTCTTCATCGTGGGCAAAGAAAAGAAATTCGCTGAGGGAAAAACACGAGTTAAAAAAGCGAGAGGAGGAGGAGCGAGGACAATCGATAAAGGCAACAGAAAGAAGACGGGAAGCGAAAGGAGGGAAGAGAAGGCAGTACGAGCGCGAGTTGGAAGACGCGCTGCGACGACAGCAGGAGCAGCAGCAGCAGCGGCGGCGGCAGATTCGACAGAATGCTTTTTCTTCCTCTTCTTTGGAAACGACGAGAGCGGAGGTGGGAGATGAGAGAAAAACGACGGCAGCGGCGGCGGTGAAAGATGCGAAAAGAAGAGTAAAAAAAGCGTTGAAGAAAGCGAAAAGGTTTGCGAGAAGAAACGTGCAGAAAGCGACGGACGTGTTGTTACCGTCTGGATCTTCGTTAGGAGGCGGGAGAAGAAGAGGAGGAGACGGAGGACCTGTGCGGTTTACTCCGTCGACTCCTTCTTCTTCGTCGTCGTCGTATTACGCGTATCGTCAACAACAGCCAAATATTTTTGGTTTGACGGGCGCGGCGGGGGCAATTGCTGGATGGAGCATGCTCATAGGTTTAGCGTACGTCGTCGTGAAAGTGATGAATGGTGAACGGGTAATACCGAGAGGAGGGTTCCAGTTAACCATACCCGGTTTTCGAGGTTCCAATTTTAACAAGAGGAAGAATAGAAACGAGGGAGGCAAGTGGGTCATAGATAGAAGTCTCGGCGGACGCAAGGTTTGGGTTCCAGATGGCGAAGCGAGTAAGAGAGGGAGTAAGTTGAGCGAACGAAGCGCCTTAGACGAAGTTTATTTCAGTTCTACATCTTCTTCTTCTCCGACGTCAACATCGACATCAACAACCTCGAGAACTTTTGAAGACGAAGATGAAGAGAAAGAACAACAAAACCTTCCCACGTGGTGGACAGAGTCTCCTTTTCTCCGCACATCAATTGGTGGCATCGATAAACAAAGAAAATCTGATTTGCTCCAAGATGCAAAAAGAAGCGCGAGTTTCCTTTCAGCCGCTCGAATCAACGGCGTGCAATGGACGTCTGATATGATTTTAGATTTTCACACGGCATGCGCCGCCGCTTTAAAGTGCTATCCGTACGAAGAAAAGAACAAATATCGACTCTCGATTGCAAAATCTGTTGGACCAGAAAATGCGCGCGTGCAGTTATACCGGCAAGCGTCAGAAATTGCGGTAGAAGACTGCGTTGGCAACCGTTCTGGAGTGAGTTCGAGTTTTGGTATGGAGGTGAACATCTTTGTGGTTGGATTGAGTTATTTCTTGAACATTCCTACAAAGACAGCCATCAACATTGTTCGATCGTCGTGCGCGGTGAAGATTAGAAATTTGCTTCTCGAGAGTTGTTCCGCAATTCGGAAAGAACGCGAGGGAATGTCTTCTCCATCTGCGGATTTGTTGTTATCTTTATTCTCCATCGTGAGCGTCTTGAACGTTTTTCCTTTTACCGAAAACTCGGCTGAGATTGAAATGATCAACGAAGGTTTTAAAACTCGAATCACTGAAAAGGAGAGGAGGGAGTTAGTCGCGGCCTATAAACAAATTAGCGATGGTGTCGGGGATAAAACAATCGAAGAAGCTCTTCGATGAAATGAAAACAAGAACTACTACTATGAATCGAAATTGCTTCCTCGCTCTTCTATTTTTTGCCGCTCCCTTTCTTAATGGCCTTCTTCTTGTCCTTTTTCTTTATTTTCTCGGCTCTTTTCTGCGATTTTGCTGCTTTGACATCTTTCTTGTGCTGTTTCCTTTCTCGTTTCTCGCGTTCTATATCTTCTGGCGTCTTTGTCCTATCTACCCATACCTTCTTCTCCTCAGACGAAGAAGCGCTTTCTCCATCGTCGTCGTCGTCGTCGCTACTGAAAGTTGAATCGCTCGCGCGATCGTGTTCGTTTTCTCTCGCCGTCGCTTTTTCATTTTGCGATACTTTCACTGTTCCTGGCGTCGTCGTGTTTTCAACTTTTTCTTCTCCTTCTACCTCTTCTTCTTTTTCCAACCCTTGCTTTTTCGTTTTTTTCTTCGCCTCTTTCTTCATCGCCGCCTTATCTTCCTTCTTCAGCAGCATTAAACTCGGCATCTCGCGCGGACCGCTCAAATCGTGATTCATTCCCGTGATAGTCTGATAATAAATGCCTTCGGAGCGTTTCTCATCCTTGGCTTCGCTCGCCTCGCGCAGCCGTCTTTGATCTTTATCTGCATAATCTACCTCTTCGAGCGCTTTTGGGATGTGCGCTTGATGAAATACGGCAGCTTGAATTTCTTTTTCTGCTCTTAAATCGTCATCTTTTTGTATCTGTGCCGAGTCGATGCCTTGGCTGAGCCTCGATTTCATCTCAATTTCTAATTTAAAATCCTTCGCCGCTTTTTCCGACAACAGTTCTAAGCATTGATCAATGTTTGAACCGTTTATCGCGGGATCCGTCACGAAGTCAAACATTTCCTTCACCGACGGAACGACAACATCATACGCTCGATTCGAGAAGAATTGTTTCAAATGCAGCAAGTCTTCTCGTAAGAATTCTAAACATCTGGGATGATCGAGGTCGACGGATTGCGAAACATCGATAATCCACGCGTTCCCGTTGTGATAGAGCAAGTTATACTCCGAGAAGTCCGCGTGAACGAGCTTACAATCCTGGTACATCGTTCGAACGTCTTTCAAAAGCTGCTCGAATAACGAACGCATCTTCTTACTGCTCAACGAAGACGCCGCGTCTTTTAATCTTGGTGCGGCTCTTCCTTCCGAATCGCCAATCATTTCCATGACTAAAACGTGCGATTTCAGACATATGACTTTTGGAACGCGTAATCCTTTTTCTCTTAGCCGGTTATAGTTGCGCATTTCTTTTTCCGCCCACGTCTTGACCATTTTTCGCGGGTTTTTTCGCGCGTATCCGTTTCTCCATCTCCAATCTCCAGAAACATACCGATCTCTATCTTTAAAAACGAGTATCGAAGTTTTGTAGACTTTTACCGCCAAATGTTGTCGCATTTGGATTACATTCTTCTTCTTCTCCTTCTTCTCCTCCTCCTCCTCCTCCTCCTCCTTTTCATTTGTCGTCGTCGTCGTCATCGTCGTTTCATCCTTTCTATCTCTACTTTCGCTATTACTATCTTCTCCTTCTTTCCTTTCTCGTTTCTCGTCTTCTTTTTCTTCTTCTTCTCCTTCTTCTTCTTCTACTTCTATGACGCGCACGGCGTGGTACACGTTCGCTTCTTTCCCGGTGGACACGCACCCGTTAATCTCAGAAAATATTTCTCTCGACAACATTTTGAACAAAATCATTCGAGTTCGCGGATCGAGCGCTTGCTCCACCGTCGCTCTGTCGCTCTTATCTGTTACTTTTTGTCCGTTACCGCCAAACCCACCACCACTACCGAATCCAACGCCACCACCGCCACCACCACCGCCGCCGCCGCCAAACTTGCGCTCCACCTCTCGCAGTTGGTTTTTGACTTTTTGCGATATCCCAACCCAGGAGGAGGAGGAGGAGGAGGTGGAGGCGGCGGCGGCGGTCGCCGCGTCTGCACAGATTTCCGCTTCTTCGTCTTCTTCTTCTATTACTTCTTTCCTCTTCTCGTTCTTCTTCTCATTCCTCTCACTTTTCTTCGCCCCGGCGACGCGCGAGAGGAAACTTTGTCTCTGTTTCTCCACGCGAATCTTATTCTTCTCGCCTCCGTTTGCGTTTGGAGACGTTTTGACGACGAGGAAAGATTCGTCGTCGTCGTCGTCCAATCCTTCTCCTCTTCCTCTTCCTCTGCTGCTTTGGATAGTAGTAGTAGTAGTAGATGTATTGCCACCACTCCGAGCGTTCAAATCGTCTCTCACGTCCAACGCTTCCAGCGCCCGGTGGATCATCGTTTCCTCGTTCGTTGTCCTCCTCGGCGAGCGCTTTCTTTCTTTCTTTTTTTTAAAGGCAAAACACACGCGACGTGTTTTGTTTGTCTGTTTTTTTCGCTCAACAAAAAATCACACACACACAGACGCACACAGACACACGCACACGTAGAATCCCTTCGTCGTCGTCGTCTTCTCTCTTCTCTCTTCTCTCTCTTCTTCTTTCTCTCTCTCTCTTCTTTCTCTCGTTCGGTAAGAAGGAAGCTCCAAACACACACACACGCACACAGAAGAAAGAAGAGAGAAGAGAGAAGAGAGAAGAGAGAAGAAATGGAAGGCGAGGGAACTTTTTGCGAGAACAAAAACGACGTCGTGCGAGAGCTCAATCTGTTCGTCGGGAAACGACGAGGAGAAGACGAAGACGAAGATAAAACTAGTAAAAATCGTCTCCGCATCGATGATCATCGAAACGCGTCGTCGTCGTTTACTCCGCCTCTTCCAGCGCTTGATGATCTTCTTCTTCCTCTTCCCACGAGCGACCGAGAGGTGAAGGAACGATTGCGGTCTCTCGACGAACCGATTTGTCTCTTTGGAGAAGGGAAAGCGGAAAGGAGAGAACGGTTGAAGAGGACATTATCTGCGTTTGTTTCATCGACGACGAGAACGAAGACGACGAAAGCTATTGGGGAGGGAAGAGAAGTGGATGAAGTAGACGACACGAATGGATTGAACGGAGAAACCGCCGCGAATAACCAAGGAAGAAAGAAGAGGAAAGAAACGTTTTATACGGAAGGGAGCGCGCTTTTGACGCGCGCGAGAATGCGCGCGGCGAAGTTTTCCTTACAACGTGCGAGGGAAAGAGTTTTGACGGATAGCAATAAAGATAACGGTGATGTAGACACAGGGAAAGAAGAAAAAGAGACGCGCGTTACTTTTTTAAATCAAAGAAGGAAAGAATGCGCGGATTTGAAAAGGTTGCGATTTGCGCCTGTATCCTCAGTCATTGGGGATTCGAGACCACTTAGTACCGTAGCTTCATTATTGTTCGAGCGAGGTGACAAAAGTCATCACGGAATGATGGTAGCGTCTTCGATCAAGAATGAAAGCGATGGTGTCGAGGAAGACTTCCGCAGTGAAGCTCTCGGCATCGTTTTAAGCGGTTCTTGGACAGGAGCTGTCAAGGTTTGGAACATTGCACGCAGCGGCATGAATAAAGAGAAAAGAGAAAATGAAGAAGAAATGATGCGCGACAGAAGTAGCGACGAGAACATTAACTGTATTCCCGCGCTTACGATCAAAGCTTCGGAGGAGCGGATAACCGGGCTAGCATTTTCGCCCTTAATATCGGCGACAAACGATAATGAAGAAGATTTACCGGCGTTTGCTTCCGCTTCGATGGATGGAACGTGCACTCTTTTCAGTCTTTCGGGTAAAAAAATAGCTTCTCTCGTTGGGCACGTTGGGCGTTTAGCAAAGGTTAAATATCATCCGAGTGGCGCGTCCATCGCCACAGCGGGTTACGATAAAACGATCCGACTTTGGGACGCAAATACTTCGCAAGAAATCTTTTGCCAGGAGGCACATTCGCGCCCGTCTTACGATTGCACCTTTAATGACGATGGAAGTCTATTGTTTTCGACTGGTTTGGACGCGTACGCACGCATGTGGGATCTCAGATCGGGACGATGTTTGTGGACGATGAAAGGACACTCAAAAGGCGTGACGTCGATTTCAGTCGATGTCACGAATTCTTTATGCGTTACGGGCGGAGAAGATAACCTCGTAAAAGTTTGGGATTTGAGAAAGCAAGAGAACGCGTACACAATTCCCGCGCACTCTGGACTTGTTTCATCTGTATCGTTTGAACCAAGACGAGGATGTTGGTTCAGCAGTTCTAGTTTTGATGGCACGGTTAAACTGTGGAGTGCGCTAGACTTCTCTTTACTCGCCCGCTTGGAGGGACACGAAGGCAAAGTAATGGATTGTAGTTTAGGAAGAACAGCAGCAGCAGGAGGAGGAGGAGGAGGAGGAAGAGGAGGAAGAAGAAGAAGTCGTAGTAGTGGTAGTAGTAGTAGCGATAATGATGGTGAGAGAAGCAATATCGGCGGCTTTATTGCGAGCGCAGGCTACGATCGCACGCTTAAAATTTGGAAATAGTTATTCTTTTGAAAAAACGCGAGACGTCGGCGCACATCTTTTTTATGTCACTTTTCCCTCTCGTTCTCTCTCGCACACACACACACACACACACACACACACACACATACACACACAAACGCACGTATGATTTCTCTCTCTATCCTCGATGAGCGATGAGCGGGTGAAAGCTGCCCTTCTTTCAAAACAAACTCGCGAACGAGAAAGTTATTTTCCCACAGCCTGACAGAGTTTTTTCTTTTTTTTTCTTTTTTTCAGCTAGAACTCTAAAAACAATTTTGTGGAGGTGGGCGTCACATATTTTCACGC
>Ga0255765_1003356_pt1 | contig 17186 bp, 9 predicted proteins | sample 041ome_8_FD_179965 | JGI IMG/M metagenome (GOLD analysis project Ga0255765, IMG submission 179965) | Coastal salt marsh microbial communities from the Groves Creek Marsh, Skidaway Island, Georgia - 041407BS metaG (version 2) | ecosystem: Environmental > Aquatic > Marine > Intertidal zone > Salt...
GCTCGGCGGCGGACTCGGCGGCGGACTCGGCGGCGGACTCGGCGGCGGACTCGGCGGTGGGCTCGGCGGCGGACTCGGCGGCGGGCTTGGACAAACGCTCACGCCGCATCCGCAACCGTACGAATCAGTTTCATTCCACGGGTAACTGTCCGGATTTCCGATGACATGCCAATTCATACCCATCAGAAACTCCGTACAGTTATAGATCTCAGTGCACGTGTCGACTGTGCCCGTCAGCGAATCAGCACTGTCCGTCACCCCGTTCACGTCTGCGCACGTGGTCGGGCAGTGCGTGCAGATGCACTCCGTGGGATCGGTCGACGAGCCGACATCCACTCTGTGCGCGCACATTACGTCCCAATTAATGCCCAAAGTGCACGTGGACCTATAAGGCTTTTCCACGCATGACGTTTCTTCGCCGGGCGGCACGCCGAACTTGTTCATTAGCCACGTGCGCTCCTCGAGGAGGTGGCGTCGAAACGGCGATTGGTATGCCGTCGCGCGCGCGACGTGCGCGAGCGCGACGATGAGGACGATCGCGCTGCGCGCGCGTCTACGTAGATGCATGATGATTCTTCGGACTCGGTAGACGGCGCGCGACGCTGTGCGGCGACGGCGCGCGTGCGAGCGTTTCTGGGCGTCCCGCCGTCTCCCTTTTCGTTTTCTTCCTCAGGAATTCACAAATTCATAATTACAAAACTACGATTTTCAATATCGCCGCTTCTTCGAAGCCGACTTCTTCGAAGCCGACTTCGAAGCCGACTTCGAGGACTTACGCGGCGGCGCGTCGTCGTCATCTTCGTCGTCGTCCGACGAAAGCTGCAGGTCCTCGACTTTGTCCTCGTCGCCTTGGAGGTCGTCGTGGTCGCTTGTCTTGGACTTGCGCTTCTTGAATTCCGCGTACGCCTCGTCACCGTCGATCATGACATCGTCGGAATCGCTATCACTGCCGCCAAACTCCTCGCTTCCGTCTTCTTCGTCGTCGTTACCGTCCATCGGTTCGTCCGCCGGCTCGTCTTCGTCTTGGTTGTCTTCATCGCTATCGGATGCGCCAGTGGATGCTTTCTGACCGCGCGTGAGCTTCACTTCCGTCGCTTGCTGCGCAGCAATGCGTTGTGCAGCCTTCTCATGAAGCGTCTTAGCCAGACGAGACACTGGCGCTTTGCCTTCGGCTTTCTCAGCGCTCAAAAAGTTTTGCACCTTTGCTAAATCTTTCGGCGCAAAGTCGACGTTGTCGCGCTTGCGAATGACCCAGTCACTCGTCCGCTCAGCTGCATCGATAACCGCTCGAGCAGACTTTTTGAACCGAGTGACCGTGACAGATTTGCAAAACTTCTTAAGCTCTCGCGTCGGGATGTGCGCAAGCTCAGGAAACGCTGGAGAGTAGGCGTTTTGGTGTAAGTGCTCAGCGAGCGCCTCCATGGACGACTCAACGATGATGTCCTGGACTCCTGGTAGACGCAAATCTTGCTTCGCTAGGCGAAGCACTATCGTGAAATCCGGAGGGTGCGCTTTGGATGACACCGGCGGCTTTGTGAGCTCGCTAAAAGTAAGAAGTTCCATGAGCAAAGGCGCAATCGGGATGAAACGCCCGGTGCTCGCCGCCAAACGGTTGAGCAAAGCCACGAGTCGCAACCGAAGCGGAGCATAACGAGCCGAAGGCAACAAACGCGCGGCACCGAGGGCGACTTGAGCCAAAGGATACACTAAAGGTCTCAACGGGGCATCCTCGCTTCGCGCGTGTGCGCTTAACACGCGTTCCCAACACTCCAGGCAGTTCACGTATTGCCAGCAGTACACGTTTCGGAAAGCTTCCTTACTCTTCGCAGTCAGCGCACCGCGAAGAAGAGAAGCGAGCTGTCTTATGTACGTGAACGCTAACGGATAGGATTGTTGCTGATCGAGACCAAAGATTTCGACCACGCACGTCGACATGAACGCGATATGCTCCACAGACTCGGCGTTGACAAACTTGGCGTTTGATGCAAACGTTCTGTAAACACCCTTGGCGACTCGCTCCAGAGCCGGCGGTGGCAAGCCAACCGCTAGTGCTCGAAGGAGTAAAATAGCTTGAACTCGCACGGAAGGTTCACCACTACCGAAGCAGTGTAACGCAGTACGCGTGACTCGTTTGATTAAACGCTCAAACGTCGCCATGAATGGAGTTGAAGCTTTCAGTTGTCGGAGCACCATGCCCGTCATTTCGGCATCGGTGAGGTTGCCGAGCAAGTGCAAAGTATTTCCAACGAACGATTTCGCTAACGGTTGAACTTTCTTCCATCTGGCGTTGGTGTGAGGTTTGAAAGACCGGTTTCCGTCGTCGATTTCGTCGTCCTGTACCCCGAGCAATGCTCTGAGGATGCCGTCGCCATTCATCAGAGTGAATTGAACGAGTTCATGAAACGCGCTCGAAGATGCCAAACGCACGCTCGACTCATCACCATCGTTTTCATCGTCGCCAAAGTGACACGCCGCTCTATACGCCTGGAATAAAGCTTTCGCGCCGCCCAGAGATTTCCCTCCTTCGGCGTTGGCGCACAACTTCTTGACGATTTCCGTCGTGAGCGTTCGCAACTTTTTCTTCTTTCGCTCTGCACGTTCATCACCAGAATCTTCGTCTTCGTCCTCATCGTCCTCATCGTCCTCGTCTTCGTCTTCGTCAAATTCGAGCAGGTCCTGATCCTCCTCTTGCAAAAACTCATAAAATTCGGGATCCGTCTCCTTGAGCTTCTCCAACGATTTTTTGTGCGACTTCACGTCCTCCCGCATCTTACCGTTCTCACGCGTCACCCCTTTCAAATCATCGTCCTCCTCGTCCTCATCCGAAGATTCCTCCTCGTCCTCATCCGTCCCGGCGTCCTCGCTCTCGCTCTCGCTCTCGCTCTCAGCCGCCGCCTCGTCGTCCTCCTCCTCCTCCTCCTCCTCGTCCTCGTCCTCGAAATCGCTCTGATTCAAAAACTCATCGATCGACATATCCTCAACCCTCTTCTTCCCACCCCCCCTCGGCGCCTCGCCCTCGCTCGCGTCGCTCTCCTCGTCCTCCTCGTCGTCGTCGCTCTCTGTTCGCGCGTCGCCCCGAACCCGGTCCCTCGCGTCAGTCACCCATCCCTCGCCCCCCCCGCGTCCGGTCCGCGTCCGCGCCCGCGATTCGCACGCCGCATCGCGCCGACGCACCTTCATCGCGCCCTCGCGCCTCCGCGCGTCGCGCGCGCGCGCCATCGCGCTGTTTTTGAATCTTCCGCGTCTTCCGGCGGCGGAGCTCGGCGTCGAGGTGTTTCCGCTGAAACTTCTTCGCGCGCTTCCCGAGCTTGGCCATCGCGCGCGGCGCGGCGCGTCGCGGCACGCGTCGCGGCGCGCGTCGTCGCGGGCCGTCGCGCGCCGCGTCGGAATCTGCGGCGCGTCGCCGAATCCGAATCCGCACTCGACGACGCATTCCGCGACGCGATGCCGCCGTTCGAGGCGCGCGTCGACGGCGCGCGCGTCGTCGTCGACGCGACGCCGATGATGACGCTCGGCGACGCGGTCGCGGCGTGCGCGGCGAAGCTGCGCGCGACGCGCGGCGCGACGACGACGATGACGATCGAGACGACCGACGACGGCGCGGCGCCGACGCACGAGGTCACCGTCGACGGCGCGCGCGCGTCGAGCGAAGACCTGCGAACGGCGATTCGGTACCTCAATCACCCGCGAGGCGCGCGCGTGGAGGCGCGGCGGCGAGAGGAGGGCGCGCGGACGACGGCGAGACGCGCGACGACGGCGAGACGCGCGACGACGACGACGACGACGACGACGACGGAGAAGGCGGTCGAGGCGACGGGCGATGGGACGGGCGATGCGCGCGCGCTGGACGCGCTGGGACGGGCGTTCAGGGTGATACGTCGGGAGGTGGAGATCGAGGAGGGGCCGAACGACGCGGGGGAGGACCTGCCCGAGGCGTTTTACGAGCTCACGACGACGGACGCGGCGGCGCTGATGAAAAGGTCGAGGGAAGAGCCGGTGTTGATGACGAAGAAGATGCGAGAAGCGGCGGCGATGGGGAAGCCGAAACCGACGCGCGCGGCGATTCGGTTCACGCTGCCACCGCCGAGCGATTTGGTCGTCGAGGCGTCGTTCGCGGCGAGCGAGCGCGTGCGAGACTTGTACGAGTTCGTCGCGCGATGCGCGCGCGATCGAGCGGTGGCCGAGAGCGTGGAATTGTTCGTGACGCCACCAAAGCGCGTTTTCTCTCGAAACGACGATGCGACGCTGCTGAGCGCGGGGATGGCGCCCGCGGCGCGCGTGCGCGTGGGAGCGAAGGGCGCGACGTCCTTCGCGTCGGCGCGAGACGCCGAGGCGCTGTTGCGCGCCGACTTGATAGCGCTCGCGGCGGAACCCGCGAAGCCAACCGTGCGGGTCGTAGAAAATGGATCGAATCTCGCGTTGGATGACGCCGAGCCCGAAAAGACGCAAGCGCAAAAGAAGGCTGCCGTCACGAACAAACTCATGGGCCATCTGATGGGTCGGCGCTGAGAAGCGATTCGAGTCGCTGTAGAAGAATGTGTAAATTACCACGCGCGCTAGGCCAAGCTAATCAATCGGATTCTCCTCGCGCTAATCAATCGGAATCTCCTTCTTTTTCTTCCTCGCGCCAGATTTCTTTCGGCTGCGTGTGCTCGTAAGCTTTTTTCGTAAACATCGGATTCGCGGCGGCTTTCTCGGCGTGCCGCAGGATGGACTCTCTCGCGTCCGTCTTCATCCAGTTCTTTTCGCCGAGCTCTTCGTTGTTGTGCATTATGTGCTGCGTGAGAAGCGATGCTCCCGTGCCCCCGGTCAACACACCGCTCTTGTCCATATTCGTCACCGCCTTGCTCGGGTTCTTTCGCAGAGCCTGGCGCGCGATGTCCGTCGAGTCGAGCTTGCGTTTGCCCGGCATTTGTTCCTTGAACGCTGGTAGCGCGTTCGGGGTGTAAGAAATTTCTTGCACATCGATGCGGACGAAATCATCCGCCTTTTTACGCACCGCTTTACCCACAGCCTGCGTGATGCCGCCCATGGACTTTTTGGGGTCGTAGAGCACGCGCAACTCCCCGCCTTTGGCGTCGCCGCAGCCGACGAAGATTTGGTTCAGACGCGGATGCCAAGTCGCCGCGATGCAATTCGTCGGCGTCGAAACGCGATGCACCATCTCGAGCTTTTCTCTGTCGAAGAAACAGAGACCGCCCTGCGTGTTACCGCCGCGCGAGTCGCGCTCGGCGTCGACGCCGGTGAAGAAGTACACGTCGTTTGGCGACCAACCCACCGTGGTTTCGCTGTGGCGCGTCGGTAAATCTTCGAACCGCTTCAAGGGCGCCTTGACGTTGCGCAGATCCCACACGTTTAGCGTACCGTCTTCGCAACGCGAAAGCAGCGTGCGACCGTCCCTACCGAACGAAAGCGACGTCACCTCCTCGCCCGCCGGATGCGCGCCTTTGAAGAGATGACTCGGTCGTCCGTTGAACGTCCAGTGGTTGTCGAGTTTGCACTGCTGCGAAGGCGGTAGGACCAAGCCGATGGTTGCGGATTTATACTGCGAGCCCTTGGACGAGAAGATTTGCACGCTACCGTCCGTGATTCCACCCGCGATCAAATCTCCGTCGTGCGAGTACGCGCACGACGTCACTTGCACGCGCCCCGGCTTGACTTGCTGCGGCTTGAGCACCGCCTTTTGCGACCCGCGCGCGTCGCCCAGGTACGTGACGTCCCACAAACGCAGCGCACCGTCCTCTCCCGCGGTGCAAATCGTCTCCTTATCCAGCGGGTTCCACTTCACGTCCGTCGTCGCCGCGACGTGTCCTTTGGTATTCCTCAAATCTCTGATGTACATGTCGCCCTTGTCGAATTCCCCCAATTCGACCCCATCTCTGTCGTGCACCGTCGGCTGCCAGCTCCCGCTCGCCGCGACGAACATGTCCCCCGTCGGCGACCAATCGACGGCGTGTATCGGGTACCCCTCGCGCGGCGCGATCGACCGAAACGGTTGTAAATCCCGCTTCATCCCGTTGAAATCGTACAACCGCACGACGCCGTCCGAAGATCCCGCCGCCATTCGCGCCCCCGATCGATCCACCGCGCAGCACGTCGCCGGTTTCTTAAATCCCTCCATCACCGCCTCCGCCGCGCGCGGAATCGCGTCCTCTTCCTCGTATTCCTCCTCGCCGCTTCCCCGGTCCGCCTCGCCGCCGCCGCCGCCGCCGCCGCCGCCGCCGTCGTCGTCGTCGTCCCTCGCGCCCAGCGCCGCCGTCGCGCGCGCGCCGTCGTCCACGACGTCCCTCGCCGTCGCGCCCGCCCCCCCGCCTCGCCCGAACGCCGTCGGAAACGCCGCGCGCGCTCGATCCGCGTCGTCCTCGAGCGCGTGTCGCCTTCGCACGAGCGCCGCCATCGCGCCGCCGTCGCTCGCGCGCATCGCCACGCGCGCCATCGCGCGCCGTCGCGCGAGCGCGCGAAGCGCCTCGTCGTCGTCGTCGTCCCGCATCGTCCGTCGCGCCCAGCGCCGCGATCCGCGCCGTCGAGTGCGGTCGACGACGCATTCGTTCGCCACTCGACGACGCCGCGCACGCGCGCGATCGGCGCGCGCGACAGGCATGCGCCGCGCGGCGTCGCGCGGCGTCGTCGCGACCGCGCGTCGCGACGCCGCGGACGGCGCGCGACGGCGCCGACGCGCGCGGTCGCGCGCGCAATGGGACGGGCTCGAGCGATGGCGCGAAAAAGCGCTCGACGCGCGACGCGCGTGGGGCGACGGCGACGAACCGACGACGACGGCGGACGCGCGGACGAACGACGACGGATGCGATGTCCGCGCGCTCGCGACGTACGCGCGCGAGATCGTCGCGACGGCGTGCCCGAGAGAGAAGGCGCGACTGAGCCATGTGGCGTATGGGTTATTAGTGAGAGGGAAGATTGACATCGCGGACGCGACGACCAACGCGAGCGACATGCCGACGCGACCGGCGCGACCGGCGAAACCGAAGCTGGTGCCGCCGAAAGAGGTGCCGTCGCCGAAAAATTCGCCGCTGGGGGCGGCGGCGCACGCGATGCACACGGTGACGCACATCGAGCTGAACGCGATCGATTTGGCGTGGGACACGGTGGGACGGTTCGCGGATTTGCGAGGCGCGCTGCCGGATCAGTTCTTCGTGGACTTCGCGCACGTCGCGGACGACGAGTCGAGGCACTTGCTGTGGTGCCTGCAGCGGCTGGAGGAGCTCGGGGTGGCGTACGGGGACGTGGCGGCGCACGACGTGCTGTGGGAGGGGTGCGAGGCGACGCGCGACGACCCGCTGGCGCGGCTCGCGGTGGTGCCGTGCATGCAGGAGGCGCGCGGGTTGGACGCCGGTCCGCGCCTCGTGGAGCGGTTGGTCGGGCACGGCGACGCGCGCAGCGCGGCGATCGTCGCGAGGATCAGCGAGGAGGAAATTGGACACGTCGCCGTCGGCGCGACGTGGTTTCGCACCGTGTGCGCCGCGCTCGGCGACGACGACGACGACGCGCGCGCGGACGACGTCGCCGCCGCGACGTTCCGCGCGTACATTCAACGTCTCGCGCCGGACGCGCTGCGCGGTCCTTTCAATCACGACGACCGCGCGCGCGCGGGCATCGACCCGTCTTGGTACGCCGACGCCGCCGACGCGTCCGCCGACGTCGCCGTCCAGAGGCGTTTGTTCACATTCGACGACCCGCGCGCGGCGTCTGCGCTCCGCGCGCGTCTGCGCCACGTCGTCGCCCTCGAAACCGGCGCTCGCGACGCGTGACTCGGTCTGTAAATCAGCACACATCCCCGCGCGTTCGCTTCGCCGCCGCGGCGCTTCGCCGCTTCGCCGCCGTCGCCGCGTCCGAGTCGCGCCGCACACGCCGCCGCCTCGGCGCGCCGCGACGCCGCGCCCGCGCGCCGCGCGCCATGCCATCGCTCGCCGCGCGTCCTCGCGCCGCGCCTCGCGCGCCTCGCGCCGCGCTCGGCCGTCGCGCGTCCGCGACGAAAACCTCAACCTCGACGCCGCCGCGCGCCGTCTCCGTCTCCGTCGCGCGCGCGCGCGGCGCGCTGCACGTCGCGCGCGCGGGTGGGACGACGAAGAGCACGATCGCCGCGCACCGATGGTCCACGGACGTCGACGCGTGGGTGATCGAGGGGTCGGACTGCGCGCTGGAGGCGGGCGAGCGACTGATCCTGAGCGTGCCGGCGACGAGCGCGAACATGGGACCGGGATTCGATTGCTTTGGATTCGCGGTGGACGTGCGAAACGAATTGATCGTCGAGCGAGGGACGTTCGCGATCGAGATCGAGGGCGAGGGAAGGGAGGAATTGCCGAGGGATGAGACGAACGCGATTTACGACGCGGTGCGGGCGGGGTTCGAGGCGGCGCGACCGGGGATGAAATTGCCGAAGGATTTGCGATTCACGAGCGTGAATCGAATCCCGCCGGCGAGAGGGCTCGGGAGTAGCAGCGCGGCGCTCGTGAGCGGGCTCGCGTGCGGGCTCGCGCTGGGGGGGATGGATGTGGATGCACCGCGCACGAAGCAAATTTTGTTAAATTTGGCGAGCGACATCGAGGGGCATCCGGACAACGTCGCGCCGGCCATCTACGGCGGATTCCAAATCAGCATCAACGACGATAATCAATGGATCACGCAACGCGTGTCGTGCCCGAAGGATGTGCAAACGGTGCTTTTTATTCCCAAGTTTCAATCGCTCACGGCGGAGACGCGCGCGCAACTGTCGCCGACGCTTCCCATCGCGGACGCGGTGCACAACATCGCGCGCGCGGGTTTACTCGTGAACGCGTTCGCGACGGGCAACCTCGAGTTGTTGCGATACGCCACGCAAGACGTGATTCACCAGCCCATTCGCGGGAAGCCATTCGGTTTGGACGGCTTGATCGACGCGGCGCTCAAGGCGGGCGCGCAGGGTTGCTTCATGAGCGGCGCGGGTCCGACGGTGTTAGCCGTCGTCGGCGGGCACGGTGGATCGGTCGAAAACGATACCGCAGGCACGTTTAAGGCGTCCAAGGTCGCCGACGCCATGATGGCGGCTTCTAGAGCTAATAACGTCGACGGCGAAGTCGTCATCGCGAGTCCCACTGAAACTGGCGTCACGGCTTTCGTCGAATTCGCGTAGAACACCTCTACGGACGCGTGTGATACTATCGCTACACTATGTCTAAACTGCTATTCTAGTACTTCGGCCGCACGATCACTCGACGCGATTCGATGGGCGGCACGAATGTCGCGGAGAAGCGCTCGGCGCCGAGCGACAACTCGGGAAGGATGGCGCTTCCGGTGACAATCGGAACAAGTAAAAAGTAAAACGACGCCGTGGACAACGGAGGCACGTACATTGTACCGCGCTTTATTCCCGCGAACACAAACCCCGTGCTATCCGTAACGGATATCTTAATGTCATAGTTCGCCGTCGTGGCGTTCGAGACGCGTACTTCGTACGTGAATGGATCGCCAACGAAAAGTTTTGGCGGACACCTGAGCTCCACCACAAGGGGCGGTTGCGAACCAGTGACGTTTGGCAAGCAGTACTCGTTTAAAATTACCGTCGGAACGCCTTTCACACATCTGGAATCTCCGTGAGTGCGATGCCACATGACGCGAATAGCGTCTTCGCCGTGTTCGTGTGAACGGAGCGGGATCACGTGCAAGAATGCATCGCCATCGTAAAGCGTGGCGTCAGACCTCGTCTCCGTCGTTGCGAGCGCCATCGTGTTTGTGGGATCCTTGGTGTCGTGACTCTGTACGCCGTCGAGGGTTATCTCAGCTGGTCCGCCGACGTGAAGCGTGGCGAGCATGACACCCACCGGCGGCGACTTGGAGCACTTGTCTTCCTGAAGGACTAATGGCGATTGTCGGTACGCCGGAAGATACGCGCGCTTGACAGTGAAAGGTGCATCGCAAGATATTTGCGCCACATTCTCCACGGGCGCCGTGCGCGGCTTGTCCTTGAAGAGCTCCGTCATTCGCGCCCCTGTTCGTTTCGCCGTGAGCGACGCGTGTAGGGCGGCGGGCGGACATTCACCTGTCCATCGCAAACAAATCATCCCTGTCCATTTCTCGCGAAGTGCGATGTCGCCGACGATAATTTTACCATCCTTAATCACGTCGCCTGAGTCCGTAAGAATCTGAACATTCTTAGACGGTTTGTCGCCTTCTGTGACGACCAACGCGAGTTCACCTTCCTCGATTTCATCCGCAACGCTTAAAACGGTGATGATTACACGCGACATCTCACCCACGAGCGCCGGACCATCAGGCGTTCTCATTGAAATCGACGCACGCGGAGGTGCGTCGCTCACGTCCAGGATGTGCGTCTTGATTTTCATCTTGAGCACTGACGCAGGCAGGGATTCGTAATCTGCATTCATCACTGAACAATCGCTCGTTTGCGTTGTGAACGGAAGAACTAGTTCGTACCCTGACACCGTCGTGATCGTCAAAGAATTCGCCTCGCACACGTACCCACACTTTGGGATGACTTCGAAATCGATTTTCAACCATTCATTCGAGCGCAACGTTCGAGGAGTTGCATCGCTCAATTCGTACGCGTCCAGTTCGGTGAAATCAACATCGATGTGAGTGATGTCCAGATCACCCGCAAAGTTTGATCTTAAGGCGACGTGGAACTTGACCGGCTCTCCCGGGACGCAATCGCTCGTCGAGAAGCCAGCCTTGAGTATGAATGTATGGCTGAGGTTGTCTTCGCAGGTAATCGTCGGCGCGTCTTCATCTTCCCCGCGCGGTTCGTTCATAGCCGCGAGCGCAGCCGCAAACGCAGAAGGCGCGTGCTCGTCGGTGGCTTCGTGCAAAGCAGCCATCTCGAGGCAAATGTTCAAGTACTCTTCGTTGTCTCGAAGCGCTTTGGCGCACGTCTTGAGATTCATGAGCACAGAGCACAGCAACTCGTTCCACTTTTCGCGTCTATACACCACGGCAACGGTTTTGAACAGCTTGAGTGCGCTTTCATAGTCTCCCGCGTGCAAATACTCGTTTGCGAGTTCGCGAATGAGCGTTGCGAACGTGCGTCCACCCGCGGTACCCGCCGAGTTTGTCTTGTAATGATCATGTGCTTTGGTCAAAAGTTCGATCGTCTCGCGAGAGATGTCGTCGCGCGTGTCCTTGACACGAAGGTACGTCATGTATTGCTCTGCAGTCAAAGGCTCATCGTCCGTGCCGGCGACTTTTAATTGCCCGACGAATGATGCATGTTCAACCTTCACTTCCATCTCGGGCACTTCGTTCGAGTCGACTACGTCGTCGAAAGCTTGTCGACGCTCAATGGAACAGTGCGCTGCGGCGTGAAAGTAAAACGCCGGCAAATGCGTGCGCGGTGTACCAACGGGAGCTGGTGCGGGTAAACGTCCATTAAGCAAATCACCGAACACGTCGTACTGGTGAGAGCGCCAGCGGTGAAACGTCGGCAAAGCTTCTCGCGGTAACGCCTTGAGAGGCGCCGTCGACCATCGGCGCATGTGCTCCTCGATTTGATGCACAGCCTCCACCGACGAACCACTGTGTAATAGTAGAACGCACAGTTTCACGTGTAGCACTTGGCTCACTTCAAGTGTTTCAATCACATCTTGCGGCGTCACGTCTGGAGTCACGTCTGGTATGGAATCATACGCCAAGCGATATCGCCGAACAGCCGTGGTCCAATCCTGTCTAAACTCCGCGTACACTCCTGCTTTGAACGCGTACCGCACTTTCAACCCCCGAGGACACGTCGACTCACTTGCAAGCAATGTCAGACGTTCGCACTCGCTCTCATAATTCTTCACCGCCAATTCTTGTGCCACCCTCGCCGCTTTGCTCCACGCCGCGTCGCGACCGTGCGCCGTATTCAGCGTCACGATGGCGCGATTTTCCACGCGTAGCACCCGTCGAATCACCGCCGCTTTATCCTCCGGTAACGTTTCCGGCAATCCAGGCCCACACGCTACTACGACGACGCAGCACGACGCCCCTGCGTTGTGCGCGTATCCGTACAGCTTCTCCAGCGAGCTCTCCAGCGCTCGTCTCGTCGTCGACGAATTTTCCAACGCCTCGTTATCGATCAGCGCCATCACCACAACCGGGCGTTCATCTTTATGTTTCTTCAACCACGACCGCTTTATCATTCCCGGAAGCGCGGGTGTTCGACGGAATCCGCCGCTCGCCGTCGTCGTCGCCGTCGCCGTCGCCGCGCCGCGATCGTCCCTACCAGACGACTGCAGCGCATCACCGGAGGCCCCGCCGCCCGGCCCGACGCGCTCGCGCAGCGACACCTTGACGGATCGCTTGCGCGCGCGCGCTTTCAACGCATCGGGGGCGTCCGCGATGTCGTCGCGCGTCGTTAATCCGAGCGGAGGCTTGAGATTTCTGAGAACGCGCGCGCACTCTTCGTGCAAATCTGGACGCCCCAAGGCGAGGACGAGGCCGAGAGGCGGGACGCGCAGTTCGTCTGGACGCATCGCGCGCGTCCGCCGTCGGCGCGGTCGGCGCGCAGCGGAATGAGGAGACGCGCGAATGCGAAGCGGTTGAAGAAATTTCTACGAGGCGTCGCGATACTATTCATGAAGTTCTACCTCCACACCGGCGCGCGCTGCGCGCATGACAATCGATCGCGACTATTTTTTCGCCGTTGTTGTAGTCGTCTCGCGAGCGCGCTTTCTCGACCCAGGGGCGACCACGATGGCGGCTAAGTCGTCGTCGTCTTCGTCGCTCGAATCGCTCGCGTCTTCGTAAAAGTCATCCTCTAAATCATTCTGCCCGTGCGTCTCGTCCTCGTCGTCCTCGTCGTCGTCTTCGCTCTCGTCGTCGTCTTCGCTGTCGATAACGTGACTCGGCGGCACCCAGCACCCCATCTCGTCGTCGAAGCCGCCGGCTTCGCGCTTGCGTCTGCGAGCCGCCTCCTTCTCCGATTTCTTCGCCTCCTTCTCCATCTGCATCTTCTCCGCGCGCGCCTCCTTCGCCGCCTTATTCACACTCGCCCGCGCGAGTTGCGCCTCTCGATCCGCCTCGCGCGCCGCTTCCTCGACGACCGGATCCTTCTCCTCCAACAGCGTCGTCCGTCCCGCCGCCGCCGCCGCGTGCGCTCGTTCGAACCGCCGTCCGCTCGCGTGTCTCACCACCGCCTCCTCGCTCGCCCGCACGCGCGCCCCCGTGAGTCTACAAAACACGTATCCACTCCTGTACGCGCTCGGCACGATGTGCGGTTCGTACTGCTTCAAATCCGCCTCGCGCGCCGCCCTCGCCGTCGCCTTCGCGAATTTTTTCCCGCCCAGGTGCGCGCGCATCGCTCGCTCCCCGACCTCGCGCGTCTCGCCCGTCCACGACACCGCGTGCGACGTCTCCTCGCACGTCACCGTCGTCCGCGCGTCGTCGTCGTCGCCGTCGCGTCGCATCGCGAGCGTCGCGCGCGGGAACTCGCGCCGAAGTCGCGCGACGGCGGCGTCGTCCTCGGCCTCGCGCATCGCGCGCGTCGCGTCGCGCGTCGCGCGTCCCGCGTCGTCGTCGTCGTCGTCGTCGTCGTCGTCGTCGTCGTCGTCGTCGTCGTCGTCGCCGTCGCCGTCCGTCGTCGCGCCGCGCCGCGTCGCGCGCTGCCGACGGTGCCGCGCCCGCACTCGCCGCCGCGCGCGCGATGTGCCGATGGATCTTCTACTACGGCGAGGAGGTGTGCATCTCCAAGCTCATCTACGGCGCCTCCCACGGGCTGGCGACGATGGCGGACAGCGCGGGATGGACGCCGGGATGCGCGCGCGACGCCGAGCGGAATCACGAGGTGAACGTGCACGGATGCGGTGCGTGACGCGACGACGAGGCGCGCGCGCGCGAAAACGACGCGGCGAACGCGAGGAGAGACTCCGCGTCGCGCGGCTCGAGCGCTCGGCGAGCGCGCGATGACGGCGGGACGACGGACGAGGATGGGACGCGGGACGCGGGACGGGGGCGGGACGCGCGCGCGAGCGAAGGACGGACGAAGGCGGGGGACGAAGGACTGACGAACGCGACGCGCGACGACGGTGAACAGGGATCGGATGGTACGCGGCGACGCGGTGTGGGATGGTGGATAAGAACGGATTGGACGCGTACTGCAGGCCGGCGGTGTACACGACGGTGTGCGCGCCGTCGCACGATAGAAATTTGAGGTCGCTGAGCAAGTCGCTCAACGCGTCGTTGTTGTTCGGACACGTGCGCGCGGCGGGGCCGGGGGCGAGCGTGCATCAGTATAATTGTCATCCTTTCGTCAGGGGACGGTACATGTTCATGCACAACGGCGATGTGGCGGAGTTTAAGTCGATTCGGCGGAAACTGTTAGGGCACCTGCGAGACGACTTGTTTGATCAAATCAGCGGCACGACGGATAGCGAGTTGGTGTTTTCTTTGATTTTGAACGAGCTGCCAAGCGTGTACGAAAAGTGTGAGCCGAAGACGTTGGAGAAAGCGGTGTTTAAGGCGATATGCATCATCATCAAGGCGAACAAAGGGCAGGCGAACTCGATAAATATCGCGTTGACGGATGGGGAAACCATCATCGCCACGCGTTATCGCAACTCGTCGCACGAGGAGCCGCCGAGTTTGTATTTTCACCTCGGTCCGATGCCGGGGGAGAAGGCTTGGGATTTAGATAACGCCGAAGGTTTAGCCGGGTTCGATCGTTTGGTCGATAGGGACATTCACAGAAATACGGGCGGTCCGCGTCAGCGCCGAAATCCGGCTTTCCAAGCCATTCTGCAAAAGAAGATTTTTGCGACGCAGTCGCTGTTGGTTTCGAGCGAACCGCTGAGCATGACGGGACTGGCAAACTGGCAGCTGTGCCCACCGAATTGCATGATTGTCGCTCATCCGACGAGACCGACCAAAGGACGATGCACGCGAGAAGATTTATTGCGAAGTCTGAACGAAGGCAAACGCCCGGGCGATCCCATGCACGAGCCGTGCTCGCCGTCCAAGAGATCGAACTCGAGCGACTCGCCGGTGTTGGAGATCGAGTTCAGATGTCTCGAAGAACTTTGCGACACGATCTTAAGTTTCGATAAAAGCGCGAGAACGTCGTCCGAGGTGAATCTCGAAGGCATGCATCCAGCGCTTTCGCCGACGAAGAAAGCTGTTCGGCGCACGGGGAGCCTGTCCGAGCTCGGCTCGGAAAAGGACCCCAACGGAATTCCTACCCCACCGCGCTCGCCCACGCCGAAATCCGATGAAATATCGAAGGTGGTGAAAGCGGGTGGCGGAATGTTAGGATTTTCTTCGCTGTCCAAAGAGCTGCGTTCGCTCAACGCGTCCATTTCGCCCGCAAGTAGCGGAGGCGACAAGTCTCAGGTACACCCTAACTCGGCTTCGCGCGTGTCCGTAGATCGACACGAACACGAAGCCAGCAGCATACGTAGATCGCTGAGTATCAGCAACAATATGGTAGCGTCGTCTTGGCACGAAGGGTCGCGGTATTTGTCAAAATAAACGACCACGCTATCGCCTCAATTTTTCGCGACGCCGACATTCGAAACGTTTTTGTAATATAGTAACTTCCTTCACAAATCATCTACTAAAGTACGTTACGCAAGCCAGCAAGCGAGCAAGGAAGCAAGCAAGGAAGCGTTATTAAAAAATAATTTTGTGCTTTAAACTCTCTCCCCTCCTCATCGCGACGGCTTTTGTTCGGACTCCGCTTGCGACGGTTCGACGCCTTCGAGCATCTCGAACAAGTGACCCATCTTCATTCTCTTCGTGTCGATGTATCTCTTGTTTTCCATCGTGACTGGAGCGAAAAGCGGCACGCGACCGGTGACTTTCAAACCGTAACCGCTCAAACCGTTGTATTTGGCCGGATTATTGGTCATCAAGCGAAGAGACGTGACGCCGAGATCTTGTAAAATTTGCGCGCCGACGCCGTACTCGCGCGTGTCTGCGGGAAAGCCGAGATCCTCGTTCGCCTGAACCGTGTCGCGTCCTTCATCCTGTAAGTTGTACGCGCGCAATTTGTGACCGAGACCGATACCACGACCTTCTTGTCCGCGCAAGTACACGATGCACCCTTTGCCCTCGCCGGCGATGCGTCGCATCGCCATGTCGAGCTGGTTGCCGCAGTCGCATCTCGCGCTTTTGAAAATATCCCCAGTCAAACACTCGCTGTGCACGCGCACGAGCATGTCTTCACCCACAGCACCGGACACGTCGCCTTCGTGCTCGCCGTACAGAAAAGCCACGTGCTCGTGACCATCGAGAGTGTTCTTGTAAGACACGCACGTAAAGTTGCCGTACTCGGTGGGCAACCGCGCGACGGCGGTGCGCTCAACCATCTTTTCTCGCGCGCGACGATACCGAATCATATCAGAGATGAGAACCATCTTCAACCCATGCTTCTCCGCGAAAACTTTGAGCTGAGGCAACCGCGCCATGGACCCATCCTCGTCGTTGACGATTTCGCACAACACGCCCACGGGGGACGACCCCGCCATGCGCGCCAAGTCCACCGCCGCCTCGGTGTGTCCCGCCCGTTTCAGCACCCCACCCGCGCGATATCTCAACGGAAACACGTGTCCCGGTCTCACGAACGCCGCCGCCGTCGTCTCATCCGATCCCAGCGCGTTGATCGTCATCGCTCTTTCGCTCGCCGATATCCCCGTCGTGCTCGTCGCCAAATCCACGCTCACCGTAAACGCCGTCTTCATCGCATCCTTATTACTCTGCGAATCCACCATCAGCGGCAGATCCAGCGCGTCCGCCCTCGAATCCTCAAGACTCACGCACACCAACCCGCTCGTGTGTCGAATCATGAACGCCAGCGACTCCGCCGTCATCTTATCCGCCGCCCCAATCAAGTCCCCCTCGTTCTCCCTGTCCTCGTCGTCCAGCACGACGACGAATTTCCCCTTCGCCACGTCCTCGAGCGCGTCCGCGACGGACGCGAACCCGGCCGTGGGCGCGTCGGGATCATCCCCGGTCGTCGCGCGCGCTCGCGTCGTCGCGCGCGCGCGCGTCGCGCGCGCGCCGTCGCGTCGTCGCGTCGTCGTCGCGAGGGTCCGCGCGCGACGCGTCCTCGCGCGCGCGTCGCGCGGTCTCGCGTCGCGCGCGGGCGCGCGCGCCGACGCGCATCGCGACATTCGGTTCGTCCTCGTCGCGTCGCCCGCGTGTGCGCTCGCGTCACGCGCGCGCGCGGGTGACGCGGAATCGCGCGCGGCGTTCCGGTTCCGCGG